>Ga0307380_10000865_pt1 | contig 45504 bp, 52 predicted proteins | sample UN3MG_FD_202239 | JGI IMG/M metagenome (GOLD analysis project Ga0307380, IMG submission 202239) | Soil microbial communities from Risofladan, Vaasa, Finland - UN-3 | ecosystem: Environmental > Terrestrial > Soil > Coastal area > Acid sulfate soil | place: Finland: Risofladan, Vaasa | collected...
GCCCGCCAGGGCGCCCTCGCCCGGCCGATCCGGGCCAGCGAAACTTGAGCCCCATGACCTTGCCGAGCCCGAACCAGCCTTCCTCGGCACGCTTCACCTCGCGCCGCCGCTTCGGCGGCTCCGGCGGACCCTCCTCCGGGAACACCGCGCGTATGACGTCGGCCGAAGCCAGCTCGCCACGTCCCACCGCCGCCATAACGTCATCGGCGGTCTTTTGTGACAGCCGTCCGAGGCCCGCCCCGAGCGACTCTTCGCTGAACGTCTTGCCCCGGCGCTGAAAGGCCCGGTCGAGGATCTCCCGGCCAAGCTTGCCGTATTGCGCCCGCACCGCGTCGCGCGTGGCGCGCCGGATCGCCGAACGCGCCTTACCCGTCACGGCCAGACTCTGCCAGGCCACGGGTGGTTGCTGGACTTCGGAGCAAATGATCTCGACCTCGTCGCCGTTTCTGAGCGGAGTCGAAAGCGGCATGGGACGGCCATTGATCTTGACGCCGACGCAGGTATTGCCGACGCCGGTGTGGACCGCGTAGGCGAAGTCGATGCCGTTTGCGCCGCGGGGCAGCGCGATGAGCCGTCCTTTTGGCGTGAAGCAGAACACCTGGTCCTGGAACAGTTCGAGCTTGGTGTGCTCGAGGAACTCTTCCGGGTTGTCGCCCTCCAACAGCATGCCGATGAGATGGCGCAGCCAGCGATAGGCGTTGGAGTCTTGTGAGGGGACCTTGCTTTTGCCATTGGCGCCGTTGAGGTCCTTGTAGAGTCCGTGGGCGGCGACGCCATATTCGGCCACCGAGTGCATCAGCTCGGTGCGGATCTGCAGTTCCACGCGCTGGTGGCGCGGCCCGACGATGGTCGTGTGAATCGACTGATAGTCGTTCTGCTTGGGGTTCGAGATGTAATCCTTGAAGCGTCCGGGCACCGCGTGCCACGTCGTGTGCACGACGGCAAGCGCATGGTAGCAGTCGGGCAGCTTCGGCACGACGATGCGGAAGCCGTAAATATCGGAGAGTTGTTCGAGCGAGATCTGCTTCCGCTCCATCTTGTTCCAGATGGCATAGGGCTTCTTTTCGCGGCCCCCGACCACGCCCTTGACCTTCGCCTCTTTCAGCTTGGTGGTAAGAGCGCCTTCAATCTCGTCAATGAGACCTTGGTTACGCTCGCGCAGAATCTTGAGGCGTTCGACGACGGCGGCATAGGCCTCCGGGTTCAGCCAGCGAAACGCGTGATCTTCCAGCTCTTCGCGCACCCACTGCATGCCCATGCGGCCGGCGAGCGGCGCATAGATGTCCATGGTCTCTTCGGCGATGACCTTGCGCTTTGCCGGCCTCATGTGCTTGAGCGTGCGCATGTTGTGCAGGCGGTCGGCGAGCTTCACCAACAACACGCGAATGTCGGTGGAGATGGCCAGCAGCAATTTGCGGAAGTTCTCGGCCTGCTCGACCTTCTTGGTCACGAGGTCGAGCTTTTTGATCTTGGTGAGACCGTCGACCAGCGTGCCAATCTCCGCGCCGAACAGCGTGTCGATTTCGGACCGCGTGGCAGCGGTATCTTCGATCGTGTCGTGAAGAAGCGCGGTGGCGATCGTGGCGTCGTCCAGGCGCATCTCCGCAAGGATGGCGGCGACTTCGAGCGGATGGGAGAAATACGGCGCGCCGGACGCACGCTTCTGATTGCCATGGGCCCGCATGGCATAAACGTAGGCGCGGTTCAGCATCGCCTCGTTGGCGCTGGGCTGATAACTCAGCACGCGCTCGACCAATTCGTATTGCCGGGTCATGACGCGAGCCCCACAAGGAAGAGCGGACGCAACACGTCCGTCATCCCGTTATAAACCGGGAGCGGGGCCAGCGCGGAATAGGTCAGTATTGGGTTGCGGCCTTCGCCGTAATGACGTCGCGGCGAGGCAATCGAAAACGTGCCGCGCCTCAATGTCCCGTCATGCTCAGCGTGCGCGCGGTCCCGCATTCGAACCATCCGAAGGCGACTGGGTCGCCATCCGACGCAGGAGCTCTTCCTCGGACATCCTGTCGATGACCGTATCGGTCGACTGGTCATCCTGGGCGAGCACGGGCATCCGCGTATCGTTCGACAGCATCGGCACGGCCTCTGCCTCGGGCTCATCCACCTCGACATATTTCTGCATCGAGTGGATGAAATCTTCTTTGAGGTCGTCCGGCGCGATCTTCTTGTCGGCAAGCTCACGGAGAGCCACAACGGGGTTCTTGTCGTTGTCCCGCTGCACGGCAATCTGGGCGCCGGCGGAGATCGTACGAGCGCGGTGGGCCGCCAGGAGCACGAGCTCAAAACGGTTCGGAATCTTGTCGACGCAGTCCTCGACGGTGACGCGAGCCATCTGGGAGTCCTTTTAAAATGGGTCGAATTTAGACCCTATGTATTCAGTTTGCGCCGCGCTGGCAAGGCGAAGCAGGGCTAAAGCTTTCGCATGACTTGCCCTTCCCGGTCCTGCGCGACCCTCCGCCACAGCTGTTGAGCCGTCATTTTGCTGACCGGATGGCGCCAATCCGGGGCCACGTCGAGCAGTGGGCGCAGCACGAATGGCCGTTTTTCAATCCATGGATGGGGCAGAACAAGAGGCCGTGCGCCTGGCCGGGCAAAGCACGGACGGCCTCCCCGCCAATGCTTAACGCGGCCCTTGTAGTCGAGAATGTCCATATCGAGGGTGCGTGGCCCCCATGGGGTGCCGCCGCGACGGCCCGATGCCCGCTCGATTCGCTTCAGACGCCGGAGCAGTGCGTCGGCCGGAAGCCTCGTATCGATCGCGGCGACGGCATTCACGTAAGGCGGCTGGCCCGCGCGACCCACCGCCGCAGTTTCGTAATACGCGGAGACCGCTCCCACGGCGATGCCCGCGCGGCTCAATTCGCGCAGCGCCCGGGTGATGGTTTCGGCAGGACTCCCCCACGGCCCGGGACAATTTGAACCTAAACCTACCAGTGTCTGCGCGGCTGCGACCAATTGCGGAGCGACCTTGTGCTTCGTATGTCGTCTACTTGGTTGCGTAATCAGTGATTGTTGTAACGCAGACCACCATATTTTTCAGTGTTAGGACGCAAAATGCATTTCTATCCTAACGAGCGCATCGCTCTGTTCGTGGATGGCGCCAATCTATATGCGGCGGCTAAGTCTCTTTCCTTCGATATCGATTACAAACGCCTCCTGACGATGTTCCGCACCAAAGGTCAGCTCGTGCGCGCGCTCTACTACACCGCGCTTGCCGAGGATCAGGAATATTCCTCGATCCGGCCGCTGATCGATTGGCTCGATTACAACGGCTACACCATGGTGACGAAGCCGACCAAGGAGTTCGTCGACGCCACGGGACGGAAGAAGATCAAAGGCAATATGGATATCGAGCTCGCGGTCGATGCAATGCAGCTCGCCGACCATCTCGATCACCTTGTCCTGTTCTCGGGCGACGGCGATTTTCGCTCTCTGGTCGAGGCCCTGCAGTTCAAGGGCAAGCGCGTGAGCGTCGTCTCGACGCTCACCACGAACCCCCCGATGGTTGCCGACGAACTGCGACGCCAGGCCGACCAGTTCATCGACCTCGTCAACCTCCAGGACGAGATCGGCCGCGATCCGGCCGATCGGGCGCACCGTGAACAGCGCCGGCGATCAGAGCCCGAACGGCTCGACGAGTTCGAGCCCGGCGACCTGATCGATTCCTGAACCTTGCGGCCGGCAAGACCGTTATCGACGAAGGAGGCAAGGCGATGGAACTCGGCTTCGTTGGACTCGGCCGTATGGGAAGCGCCATGGCGGCCAATCTGCTTGAGGCCCCGCATGCCCTTGCCGTGCACAATCGCACCGCCGCCAAGACCGCGCCGCTTGTGAGCGCCGGCGCCACGCACGCCAAAACACCAGGACAGGCCGCGGGCGGCGAGGCCGTCATAACTATGCTGGCGGACGACGACGCGGTGGAAGCCGCCGTTTTCGCCTAAGACGGCATCCTCGATGCGCTTCCGCCCGGCGCAACCCATGTTTCCATGAGCACGATCAGTGTTGGGCTTGCCGAACGCCTCGCCCATGCCCACGCCGAGAAGGGACAGCATTTCGTCTCCGCGCCTAAGTTCGGGCGCCCCGATGCGGCGGCGGCAAGGAAGCTCTTCATCGTCGCGGCTGGCGCGCCGGAAGTGATCGCCAATCTTCAAACCGTGTTCGACACACTCGGTCAGCGCACCTTCAATGTGTCGGAGCATGCGCCCAACGCCAATCTGGTGAAGCTCAGCGGCAATTTCCTGATCATGTCTGTCATCGAAGCCTTGGGGGAAGCGTTCGCGCTGATCGACAAGGCCGGTATCGACCGCGACCAATATCTCGACCTTCTGGTCAGCACGCTGTTCGGTGCGCCCGTATACAAGACCTATGGCGGGCTGATCGCCGAGGAGCGCTACGAGCCTGCAGGCTTCAAGGCTGCCTTGGGGTATAAAGATGTCGGTCTTGCACTGGAGGCGGCGCAGACACTCGAGGTGAATATGCCCCTTGCGACCCTCATTGCCGGTCGTTTTCTGACGCTCATCGAGTCCGGCGGCGCGGATCTCGACTGGTCGGCCATCGCCCTGCTGGCCAAACGCGAGTCGGGCGCGCCGACCGTGCTCGATCCGGACCGCCGGGACTGACGTCGTGGCGCTCTATACCGCCCGTGACTCGATCGCTCCAGACGTGCCTCCACCTGAGCCTGCAGCGGACTGCCCCCTCTGCCCACGCCTCGTAGCGTTCCGGCACAATAACGAAGCTGCGCATTCGGATTGGTTCAATGGCGCGGTGCCCTCGTTTGGGCCGGAGACGGCGCGACTGCTGATTGTCGGGCTTGCCCCCGGCCTCAAGGGTGCGAACCGGACGGGACGCCCGTTTTGGGGCGACCATGCCGGCGTGCTGCTCTACGGCACGCTTTTAAAAGTCGGTCTTGCGCGCGGCCACCACGACGTATCGGAGCCCGAGGCGCTTTCACTCGTCGACTGCATGATCACCAATGCGGTACGCTGTGTGCCGCCGCAGAATAAGCCGAAGCCGGAAGAGATCAGAGAGTGCCGGCACTTCCTCATCGGCCGCATAGCGGCGCAGCCCAACTTACGCACGCTGCTGGCCATCGGCCGCATCGCCCATGACGCCCTTCTCGATACGTTTGCCTTGCGGAAACGCGACTTTCCGTTTGCCCACGGTGCGCGCCACACGCTGCCGAACGGCCTCGTCCTGTTCGACACCTATCACTGCTCCCGCCAGAACACAAATACGGGCCGTCTCACCACGGAGATGTTCGAGACGGTTGTAAGAGAGGCTGCCGCAAGTCTGAAAGACTGAAGCCTGAAAGACCGAAGTCTGAAAGACTGAGTTGCTGGCGCCCGGCAAGTCGGGCATGCTTTCTACACGCAAAACCTCGACCGAGGAGGTCCCATGGCGGGGCTGGAAATCTCGTCCACCAAAGTCGGATTTGTCATCCTGAAAGCCCGGGAGCTCGGCGCCAAGGTCGGCGCCTGGGACGAAGGCGCGACTTCGGACCATGACGCGGAATCCATCCTGGAGGATTTCTCCGACGACTCCACCCTCGGCGAGTTGAAGGAGTTCATCCACGATCTCAACGAAGACGAGCAAATCAGCCTGGTAGCGCTCGCTTGGATCGGACGGGGTTCGTTCGGCCCCGATGAACTCGAGGACGCGCTTGAGACCGCGCGCGCCGAGCGCACCAGCCGGACCGAGGATTATCTGCTCGGCATACCGCTTCTGCCGGACTATCTGGAGGAGGCGCTCGACAAGCTCGGCTACTCGGTGGAGGACGCCGAAGACGACGCCATGGGTGACTAAGGCGCTTAGGCCAACGTCTCGAGCCAATGCAGGACCTCGCCCGCGTGGCCGGCCGAGTCGGTCACGGGATAGAATACCGACTCCACATGGCCGTCGTTCACCGCAAGTGTGAGTCGTTTCAGGTAACTTTCGCCGTCGGTTGAGAAAGTCGGCAAGGCCAGGGCCTCCGCGAAAACCCAGTCCGCATCGCTCAAGATCGGGAACGGCAGGTGCAAACGCTCCACCACCTCAAGCTGGTAGTCCTGCGTTTGGGGACTGAGGGCGAAGATGCGCGTATCGGCCCGCGCGAAACGGGCATGGAGATCCCGGAAGCCTTCGAGTTCGGGCGTCGAGCCGTGGGCGCCTGGGATGTCGTCCCAATGGGGCGGGTTCGGCTGACCAGGACGCCCGGTCCACGGATAGCAGGCGATAATGCTCCGTCCCGGGAGCGCGGCCGGCGCGATGTCGCCTCCGTCCGTCGACGGCAGCGTCACGTGAGGCAACACCATGCCCGGTGTCACGTGGTTCAGCGCGGCGTCGTCCACGCTTACCCCTTCTCGCGCATGAGCCGGCCCTTCTGCCGCTCCCAGTCGCGCTTCTTTTCCGTCTCGCGCTTGTCGTAGATTTTCTTGCCACGGCCAAGCCCAAGCTGCAGCTTGGCAATCCCGCGCGCGTTGAAGTAGAGCCTGAGCGGCACCAAGGCCATGCCCTCGCGCTGGATTGCGCCGAGCAGCCGGCCCAGTTCTTTCTTATGCAGAAGAAGCTTGCGGTGGCGCGTCGGATCGTGGCCGTCGCGGGCGGCGCCTTTGTACTCGGCGACATGGGCGTTAATCAGAAAAAGTTCGCCGCCTTCATTCGAGGCATAGGACTCGGCAATGTTCGCCTTGCCGGTCCGCATCGACTTCACTTCCGAGCCGGTCAACACGATACCGGCTTCGATCGTATCCTCGATCTCGTAGCTGTAGCGGGCTTTGCGGTTTTCGGCGACGAGCTTCCCGCTCTCGCGCTTCGGCGCCATGATTGAAACCCTTCGAAACTTAAACGGTCGCGAGACCGACTGCCGCGATCGCCTCATCCACGCGCTTGCGCGTAGCCTCGCCGATCGGCGCCAGCGGCAGCCGCGTCTCGCCCGAACATAACCCGATCTTCGCCGCCGCGTACTTCACCGGACCGGGATTGGATTCGACGAACAAGGCGTCATGCAGCGGCATCAGACGATCTTGTATCTCGAGCGCCCGCTTGAAGTTTCCGCCAAGGCAGGCGAGCTGAAACTCCGAGCACAGCGCCGGAGCGACGTTGGCAGACACCGAAATGCAGCCGACGCCGCCATGGGCCATGAAGCCGAGCGCGGTGGCATCTTCGCCGGAGAGTTGGATGAATTCGTGGCCCATGGCCGCGCGCTGCTGGCTCACACGCGCCATGTTTGCGGTCGCATCCTTCACGCCGACGATGTTCTTGAGCTTGAACAGGCGCGCCATGGTCTCGACGGACATGTCGACGATGCTGCGCCCGGGGATGTTGTAGATGACGATCGGGATGTCGACGGCGTCGTTGACCGCCTTGTAGTGGAGGTAGAGCCCTTCTTGCGTCGGCTTGTTGTAATAGGGCGTCACGAGGAGAACGCCGTCGGCGCCGGCCGCCTTCGCATGGCGCGTCAGCTCGACCGCCTCGGCCGTTGAATTGGAACCGGTTCCTGCGATCACCGGGACGCGTCCCGCCGCCGCCTCGATGCACAGCTCGATCACGCGGCGGTGCTCGTCGTGGTTGAGGGTCGGGGACTCGCCGGTGGTGCCGCAGGGCACCAGACCGTGGGTGCCTTGGTCGATCTGCCACTCCACGAGTTTGCGAAAGGCCGCCTCGTCCACTGAGCCATCCCGGAAGGGCGTGATGAGGGCCGTAATCGAGCCTTGAAACGGCGGCATGGGCAAAGCGAAAGCTCCTTGGCGAGGCAGGTACGCGGGAATGCGACGGAAAGCCGGGCGGACAATAAGGTTTCGGGGTTGAGGCGGCAAGCCGATGGGGACTGGGCCGAGCCCTTCCCGTTAAGTATGCCGCCGGTCGAAACCGCCGATTTCAGACCTTGAAAAATACCATAGCAGAGAATGGCTTACACGCGTCGTCTCAACGCGTCGCTGACCTGGGACAAGCTCAAGGCAGTCATTTTTCCGCCGGAATCTTTCAGACAGTGTTCAATTTGGGTACACTCATCTGACCTTTATCGTCGCGGCTCCCCGGTCGGGGGACGTCCTGACCGCTAAGACGCAGGTCGTAACCGGTACCGATCGACGAAATGAAACGCATTCGCGCGCACCATTTGTCATTCCCTTTTGTCTTGGCTCGCCTTGTTGCCTTGGCGTGCCTTGTCGCCTTGGCGTGCGCCGCGCCGGGGTCCGCCACCGCGAAGGCCGAGCCTATTCCCCTTCCCGCGCGCAACCCAGAACGCGCGGTCGCCGCCGCGGCAGAAACCCCATCTCCCGAAGTCGCAGCGGAGTCCGAGCCCAAGTCGGCAACCGCGCCGGACACGGACCCCGCCATGCCGGAGACCGTGGCCGATACACCGAATGCAACGCCAAAGACCACGCCGAAGGCCACCGCGGACGAGACGCCGGCCTCCGACGCCAACACGACGACGGTCGCGGCGATCCCTGCCCCGCAGCGCAATCCCGAAAAACCGCCTTCGACCGCTGCGCCTGCACGCGATGATGCCACCACAGGCGATGCCGTGAAGGAGGACGATACGGAAACGGCCGAGGTGACGGAGGGTCCCTTCAACCCGCCTGACGACGCGCCGCTGCCGGACATCAATCCGAACCGCGATCCGATGACCCCCAAGGCGCCGAAGCCCGCGCTCGACTACGCGTCCATCTTGAAGCCGCTGCTCTCCTATGAGTTGAGCTCCGGCGATGAGAGCCGCCTGCGCTTCGTGATGCGAAACAGAGGCACGATCGACGAAACCGCGGAGAAGATCACCGACCGGGCCGTGCTCGCCTTCGGACTTTGGTACCGCTACAAGCACAACAAGAGCACGTATCTGAACGCGAAGGACGTCGAGGCCTTCCGCCTGAGCCATCCCGGTTGGCCGAGCCAGGACGATCTCCGTGAGAAGGCGGAAGCTTCTTTATTCCTCGGAGACACGACTCCTGAGCAGATCAAGGCGTTCTTCGGCGCCTCGGCGCCGCAGACCGGGGCCGGCAAGGCGGCGCTCGCCAGCGTCTACCTGACCGAAGGCAACGACGCCGCTGCCAAGGATCTCATCGTGTCGGCCTGGCGCGACCACCGGCTCAACGAAGACGTCGAGAAGAAGATCCTCGACAAATACGGATCGATGCTCACCGAGGAGCATCACCGTGCCCGCATCGACGTGCTGCTTTATCCGGATAAGGCGTCCGCCACGCCCGCGGCGCTTCGCGTGGCCAAGCTGCTTCCCGAGGAAGAGCAGAAGAAGGTCAATGCCCGCATCGCCGTCATCAAGCGCGGCGACAATGCCGGCAAGCTGCTTGACGCCTTGCCTGACGATGCGGTCGAGGATGACATCGGCTTGCGGTTCAACAACATTCAGTGGCTCAGGCGCACCAAGGACAAGGAGCAGCGGCTGCTGGCCTGGAAACTTCTGCTCGATGCGCCGCTTGAGCCGAACATCCTGCTCGATCTCAATGAGTGGTGGATCGAGCGGCGCGTCAACGTTCGCGCCGCGCTCAATGACGGTCACCCCGCAACGGCTTACCAGATCGCGGCCAAGCACGGTTTGGAATCCGGGGATTCCTACATCGAGGCCGAGTTCTTGGCGGGCTGGGTCGCGCTGCGCTATCTGAATAAGCCGCAAGCGGCACTCCGGCATTTCCTTGCGCTGCGCAAAGCCGCGACGGATTCGCGAAACATCGCACGCGGCGAGTACTGGCTCGGCCGCACGGCTCTTGAGCTTGGGGACCGTGGCTCAGCCGTGATTCATTTTCACGGGGCGGCCAAGTACCCACAGTATTTCTACGGGCAGCTCGGGCGGCAGTCCCTCGACCCGCGCCCTGCCCGGCTCGCGGTAACGTCCACGCCGGTTCCGACCCAAGCCGATATCGACCGCTTCATGGCGCGTGACGCCGTGCGCGCGATTGGCGTGGCGCGCGCGGCCAGGCTCGAATGGGTGACGCCGCAGTTCTTCCTAGCGTTATCGCGCACGCTGGATAATGCCGCCGAAGTGGTGCTGCTTGCCGAGCTGGCAAAGCTGTATGACCGCAACCAGATCGCCCTTCGCTTGTCGAAGATCGCCTTCAACAGGGATCTGCCGATGGGCGACTACGCGCTCCCCGTCGGCGTCATGCCCTCGTTCAAGACCCTTCTCGAGGAACGGATCGATCCCGCCTTGGTGCATGCGCTGTCTCGTCAGGAGAGCGAGTTCAACGCTTCGGCCAAGAGTCCGGTTGGCGCCAGCGGATTGATGCAGCTGATGCCGGCCACCGCGCGCGGCGTCGCGCGGCGCTACAAGGTGCAGTACTCTCAGTCGCAGTTGACCGCCAATCCGGCTTACAACACGCAACTCGGCGAAGCCTTCTTGGGCGATTTGATCGACAGCTATAACGGCTCCTACTTCCTCGCGCTTGCCGCCTATAACGCCGGTCCTGGCCGGGTGAAGGAGTGGATGGAGATCTACGGCGATCCGCGCAACCCGGATGTCGATCCGATCGACTGGATCGAGCGCATTCCTTTCACCGAGACGAGGCGCTACGTGATCAAGATCATGGAGACGCTGCAACTTTACCGGTCCCGACTGTCCGGTCCTGAAGGAGCTCTCCATCTTGTTCAGGATCTCAATCGCGGCCGGAAGGTTCCGCCTTCGGAGACCGCGTCGGTGGCCGTCGTTCCATTCCCCAAGACACCTGAAATCAAGACACCCTGAAATATGCTCAAGGTGCCCGATTGACTTTTCCAGGCTTGTCCCCCCATCAAGTTTGCGAAACACTGCGAGCCCGAGCGCGTCCAGCGCGCGAGCTTTAACCCGAATACGCTCCCAAGGTCGGTTGGTTGACGATGCCTGAGCTTGACAGCAAGCCGTGGCGAGACATTTTCTATGAGTCTTTCGACGATCTTAGACTCTACGCTCGCCACTATCCGGCTCCGGATGAGACATTCCGGAGCGTGATCTGCTTGCCGGGCCTCACCCGCAATTCCAGCGACTTCCACACGCTAGCCACGTATCTCTCCACGCACCCCGAGAAGCCGCGCAATGTCTATTGTCTAGACTATCGGGGCCGCGGGCGATCGCAGTACGACACGAACTGGCGCAACTACGTTCCCTATACCGAGCTCCTCGACGTGCTCGATTTCCTGACCGTTCGGGGCTTGCACAGGGTCGGCATCGTCGGGACGTCGCGCGGCGGCATCATTGCCATGATGATGGCTGCGCTCCGGCCAACGGCGATGGGCGCCGTCGTCTTGAACGATATTGGCCCGGTGATCGAGACGCGCGGGCTGGCCCGTATCGTCGGCTATGTGGGCCGTATGCCTATCCCGAAGACTTGGGCGGACGCGGTGCAAATCATGCGTGAGATCAATGGCCGGGGATTTCCGGAGTTCAGCGACGCGCAGTGGGATCAGATGGCGCGCGGCGTGTTCGAGGAGCGCAAAGGCCGGCTCGTCCTCTCTTACGACCGCAAGCTTGCCAAGGCCATCGGCACCGTGGATCTAAGCCGGCCGGTGCCGGATCTCTGGCCCCAGTTCGTGGCGCTCGGTCAGGTTCCCGCTTTCGTGGTGCGCGGGGAGCATTCGGATATCCTCAGCGCCGATACATTGGAAGAGATGATCGAACGGCATCCGAACTTGCGGGCGATGACGATTCCCGAGCAAGGCCACGCGCCGATGCTGCAAGAACAAGAACCCGTCGAGGCGATCGGCGGTTTTTTCGCAGTCAACGATTAGTGCGACGGAAGATCGCCGCCGCTATCGCGCATCGCGTGGCGGGCTCAGCGGCGGCAGTTTGCCGTCCGCCCATTCACCGTTGGTTTCCACATAGGCCTTGATGCGGGGAACGACCGTTGCGGCGACGTCGCGCGAGGCACTGGCCTGCTTCCACTTGATGCTCTCGGATGTCGAGAACAGCCGGGGGAGATCGCGCCGCAACTGGTAAGACACGGCCACGGCTGTGCCTTGGTCGGGCGCAACACCTTCGATGGTCACGGCGAGGCCCGAGAGTGCGACCTTCCCGGTTTCCAACTGACTCAGGGCGCGTAGTGCGGCCATCACCGCCTCGTCCCAGTCTTTAGGCGCTCCGGAGGCAACCTCCAAACGGTCGTCGAGACCGGGCTTTTCGAAGAGCTGCCGCGACAGCTCGCGCAATTGCTTGCGTGAGTTCTCGCTCGGCACGCTGCCCGCGAGGCTCAGCGCATTGACGCCAAGGTCGGCGGTGAACACAAACGGGTCGGCGACCGGTGCCCGCACGTCGTCGCCTTTGATGGAGAGGCCAGCCGGCAGCGGCCCCGCCAGCGCCCTCTTGATCTCGACATAGTCTTCGGCGCTTTGGGCCACGCCGGAAACTTTAAGGTTGGAGTTGGTCAGGCGCACGGCGCCGCGCTTGAGGTGGGAGAGCTGCTGTAAGCCGAAGCTAACCGCGCCGAGCCATTGCTCCCGCGGAGGACCGCCTTCGACGATTTTCAACCGCTCCTCGACCTTTAGATCGGGAAAATGCGCCTTGACCATGCCGAGCAGGGTTCGGCGGTCTTCCTCGGAGGGAACCGCGCCCCGCAGCTTGAGACCGGAGTCACCGCGCAAGGCCGTCCAGACATAGCCCGCCGCGCGCAGCTTTTCCTTGCTCTCGGTTCGTTCGAGCAATGATGCCGCCGCCGCAACCGGACGCCAGGTTGGATCGGGATAGAAACCCGCATAGGCGCCACAAGCGCCGCCCATGACCAGCACGATCAGTACGAGCGTGAGGAGGACCGGCAGGACGGCGCGCGATGCAAGCCGGTCTCTTCCGGTCCGCCGCCTAACCTGGTTGCTCTGCCCCATCAACCCTCTCGGTCACTTGATCCGGTCGTCATGCTTAAAACCGTAATGTCGCTCGGCACGTTCACGAAGGGCTCCAAGCGCTTTGGCCCGGTAGGTCAAAGGCCCCGCAGGTGGTCTGCTTGAGCGCTTTGGACGCGCCCTCCCCCTCGCAAGTGAGCGTGAAGAAGAAACTATAGGCCATAGAAGGAGGGAGTTCCAGATTACTATTGCCGCCAATAGGCCCAAGCATGCGGTGACGCGCCCCAGTATCCGGGGCACGTCTACCTGCCGTCCGGGAAGATTGTCCCCGAAGAACTACTGGAGGTGGTGCGCGAGCCCGATGATGCCGATGGCGATCAGATAGATCGCCACGACGTAGTTAAGAAGGCGCGGCATCAGCAGGATGAGAATTCCAGCGATGAGGGCGATCAATGGGTTCAGCAGAACGGGATCCATGGCTGGCAAAGTTTCTCTCCGTGTAGGGCGGCTGCCCGATTCGTCCGACAGGCCAGAGCATAGGCGATCCGTAAGGCCTTGTCCTATCCGCAAACCCATGTCAGGAGCCCTTTCCACGGTCATCTGTCCTCCTTCAAACAGGACCCGGAGCGACTGTCATGGCTTGTCTTGCCTTTGCCGTTTTTACTAGCAAAGGGTAGAGCTTCGTCCGGGTCTGAGGGGGCCGGCAAGCACTCGAAGAATCAAGGGGGTAGGCCGCGGCATGACTGTGGACGATCCAGCATTTTGGCTGGCAGTATTGCAGATCATCTGGATCGACCTCTTGTTGTCGGGCGACAACGCTGTCGTCATTGCGCTTGCGTGCAGCAAGCTCCCGGCCAGCCAGCGGGCCATGGGTATCGCCCTCGGCACGCTCGTCGCCATCGGTCTTCGCATCGTGTTCACCGGCGTGGTGACGACGCTGATGACCATGCCCTATGTGAAGCTCATCGGCGGCGTGCTCCTCATTTGGATCGCGATCAAGCTGCTTACCGGCGAAGAGGATAACGGCTGCGACCAGGTGGAGTCGTCGACCAGCCTCTGGCAAGCCGTCAAAATCATCGCCATCGCCGACGCGGTGATGAGCCTCGACAATGTCATCGCCATCGCCATGGCCGCGCGCGGCAGCTATGCGCTCCTCATGTTCGGCCTTGCGGTCAGCATCCCGCTGATCATGGCGGGCGCGGCAATCGTCATGGCGCTGTCGGAGCGCTTTCCGATCATCGTGTGGGCGGGCGCCGCGCTGCTCGGGTGGATCGCCGGCGAGATCATTTCCAAGGATCCGCTTTTCGCCGGTTATATCGACCCGGCAGCGGGGCATACCGTCCACATGGCCTGCGCCGCCGTCGGCGCGATCTTTGTGCTCGCCGTTGGGCTCTTGCGCCGCCGATGGCGGCGCAGCGCACCGGACGAAGCCTGAGTCAAAGCGCCCCTAAGGCACAAGGCCCCCTACTCTTTTTGCGCGCGCCGACCACTTGGCTTGCTTGTGTCCTGCTCCGTTTCCAATTCGAGCACGGCGTTGATCTCGGCCCCCACCAGCAGGATGAAGAAGATGAGATAGAGCCAGAACAGCAGGACAATCACCGCGCCCAGAGAGCCGTACATGCGGCCGTAATTGGCAGAGAAGTTCGTGACGTAATAGGAGAAGCCGGCGGACGCGAGCAGCCACACGGTCGTGGCGAAGATCGCGCCGACGCTGATCCAGCGCCACTCGGCGCCACGGCGGCTCGGTCCGAAGCGGTATATCAAGGCGAGAAGCGACATCACGAGAAGCGCGAGGAATGGCCAGCGTCCCACTCTGACGACCGTCTCATACGCGCCCGCATGTCCGGTATCGTCAAACAGGATTGGCACATAGACGACGGCGAACAGCATGGCGACGACGCCGATGATGCCGAGGATGGTGCCGGCGAAGGCGTTCAGATACCTCCGCAGCACGCTGCGATGCTCGGGCTCACCATATGTGATGTTGAGCGCGGAGAACATGGCCTGCGTTCCGAGATTGGCGCTCCACAGGGCAATGCCGAGGCCGACGGCAAAACCCCAGCCCAATGCCTGATGCGGCGTCTCGGCGATTCTGCGGATCTCACCGATGACGATGTCGTAGGCCTGCGGCGGCAGCACCGTGGCAAGCATACCGAATTGCCGCTCCACCGTGTCCGGATCGGTGGTCAGCCCGAACAGCGAAATCGAGGCCCAAAGTGCCGGGAAGATGGCGAACAGCGCGTAGAAGGCGCAGCCCGCCGTAACCACTTGGAGATTGTCGCTGACGATCTTGCTGCCCACTCTTTTCACGATCTGCCACCATCCCTTAAGCGGAATGTGACGACGCGTGGCCTCACGGCCCTGAGAGTCTGGCTTGCGGTTCATGTCCTATGAAGGATCGTTGAGCGCTCGGAAGACAAGCAGATAATGCCCAAGCCCTAAGAGCAGGTTTCCGCGAAGACGCCGGCACAGCCGCACCATGTCGGCCACGAGGGAACATTGAGAGGCGTTCGGCGCTTATTCCCGCAGGTTTCGATGATTGACCCATGGAGGATATGCGATGTTAGGAACAATTCTTCTGATTATCTTGGTGCTCTTGCTGATCGGAGCGCTTCCGACGTGGGACTACAGCAGATCATGGGGCCGTGGTCCCTCAGGACTTCTGGGTTTGTTGGTCGTCATCGTCCTGATCCTTCTGCTGCTGGGCAAAATCTAGCCGCCGACGGACCTGCGACGATCCCCGCCCCACCCTCACCCGTCTCACAGGTCCAGTAACGTCGCCTCACAGTTATTCGTCCATTGAGCATACGGCACACCTCGATGCCGCTTGCCGGCTCTGCGCGCGGTTGAAAAGATACCGTGCGGCATAGAGGTGTTCGGCATGGACACGGCGAACGAACGAACAGCCTGCGATCGACTGGTGGGGCGGCTGGTGCGTTACGGGGAGCGCGAAGGCGCTTGCAGCCGGCTTAAGCTGGGGGTGTCGTTCTTGAGGCGGGCGTATGACGCGTCCTTGCCGGGGAGTTCTGCACGGCAACTCCCGGTCGATGGGATCAGGAAGAGTCTGGTCGCGCATGGGCAGGCGGGCCAGTTCTACCGGCATCTGCAATTCCATATTGGTTGCCGGTTTCTTGGCTGGCCGGGAATGCTCGCGAGTTGGCTTATGCATCGGGTGGATGTGAGGCAGGCTGCCAGGGGCCGCATGGAATCAGCGGTGGAAGTCAGAGGCAACGAGGCGGCGTTCGCATGCGCGGAGGTTCTGTTGGACCGGTTGCGCCGGAGGATATCGCGGGCCGAGGCCGCCGAGCGCTTGCGAGACATCCTGACCGATTAACGGGAACCTCCGGACAATTGACGGTGCTCTAAGGAACCTGCAATAGAGTGTCCCTGATGCCGTATCTGGAGGGGTGGCCGAGTGGTTGAAGGCACCGGTCTTGAAAAGCGGAACCGACCGTTTTTCCAGTGTTTCGCAGCACCCTCACCTGCTTTGTAAGCGTTGATAATCCGGGGCCTTCAAACAAACCCTAGGCAAGGCTTTAGCCGTTTGGGTTGCAGAACGGGTTACAGTGCGGGGGGAGCTTCGAGGCGGCTCCCAATGACTAAATACGCTGACGCCAAACGCGAGCTACAGCACACACGCTCTACAGCCACACACCGCCCTGCCCATGCGCACGCATTGACGCGCCGAGGGCTCGCGCGCGCCGGATCCTTCATTTGGTAATGAAGCTACTTCTGCATGTTCGGACTGTTCTTTAAGGTATCGAGCTTCTGTGTGTTCAGTGTTGGATCGGGCTTCCTCATCGTTTCGGACCCATTTTTCTCAGGAGGCTCCGGCTGGGGATTGAAGCCTTTGCGCACCAACCCTTGCGTCGCAGGGTTGACCTGGGGCGGTTGTTCTTCGACGATGATGCCCTTTCTTTCATTTCCCGTTCCCGGCTGCGAGGACGAAGACTCCTCAGGATTTGGCCGTGTCTGTACCTCCTCCTCCGTTTGTTCTTGCGCCACCGCGTTCCCGGCAAATCCTAATGTCGCCACCGCTGCTATGATGGCGCTTGCTTTAGCGAATTTATCTATCATTTCTAGCCTCCCTTATGCTGCCAAGTGAACTGCTAGAGTATTGAGTTTAACACACCATCAGCCTCCTCATCGCGGTCACTTTCGCCAAGGAAGGTACTCAACTTCGATGAGGCGGCGCATTGCTGTGAATGTTGCTAAGCTGCCAAAGCTGCCAACTACCGCACGGAGGGTCGAATGAAACTTGTATTACTGAGTTCGACAATCTTGCTCGCAGTTGCAACCGGCCTGAGGGCGGATCCGCTAGGGGTGGGCGATGCCCAAGAGGGGTTTGTGTACGCCAAAGCGGTTTGCGCTAATTGTCATGCAATTGCTTCCAATGAAACCTCCCCTGTGCCTAAGGCCCCAACTTTTGATGAAATCGCCAATCAGGCGGAGAGTTCCTCAGAAACTGTAATTGAGCGGATACAGGCCGTACATCCCAACATGCCGAACATTCCAATGGAGCGGGAGGAACTGATTGACCTGGTGGCCTACATCTTGAGTTCCAATGATGAAGGACCGTCCAACAGCCAGTAGTATGATAGCGGCTCTTGTCTCTTGAATGAGGCGCGGCGCGTTGCCGTCAACGTGGCGAAGCTGCCGGAACTATTAGCGCGTTAGCCGCAGACCGTTGGCGACCACCTTGGCGATGATACGATGGTGATATGCTCGCCTAGAAGGGAACCTCTGTCATCATTAGGTCGGGAAGATCGCCATGACCAGTTCCACAGATGCCATGAAGCAAGCTGCCCAAGAGTGGGTCGATCAGGCTATCGCGAGCGGTGCCAATCCACGCATGATCTTGGAGCATCCTTCAAAACGCCTAAGCGTTCATACGACGGTCGAAGGGGTCGATTGGACCACGTACCCGGGTCGACTTCCGGATCACCTTGCCGCTTACGTGTTCAACATTCTCAAAAGCATGGACAGGGTCGAGGACTTGAAGCCTGCCAGCGAAGGCGATGGTCCGCCCTAAGCGCCAGTTGCCGCAAACCGACATTACGCAAGCAGCTCACCTTCGACGAGGCACAGCGCATTGCTGTGAATGTTGCTAGGTTGCCGGAGCTTAGAGGTGCGAAGTGAGCGTTGTTTGAGCTGCCACAACGATAACTTTTTCTTATAGCGACAATAAGAAATCGGTATTGGAACCTATCATGCGGCTGGAGGTATCTAAAGTCATCGATGGGTTCCCCCGCCCATCTATGGTTCCCCCCTACAGGAACCCGAAAAGCTCCGCTTTCCCCCGTGCGGGGCTTTTCTTTGTCCCCCATCCCGCAACCTTGGCGCCCTTTGTCCACAGGCGGCTAAGCGTTGCTGCGGTGCAGGATTGACAGCGATGCTTTACGGGAGTGGAATGATCGCTCGTCTCGCCTTCGGGTGAGGCGTTGACCGTCCAGAAATGGGTAGTCAGGAAAGGGGTGACCTTCGGGTTGCCCCTTACCTGTATGTGCCTCCCTTTTGCTTTCCACCCATGCCCCGCCGCCGTTCCCCCACCTTGGCAAGTCGAGCAGACGCCTGGAGGGTTTAAGGTGCTGGACGCTAACGGTCAGGCGCTCGTCTACGTCTACGCTCGCGAGACATCAAACGACGCCAACATCGCCGGTGTGCTGACCGTGGATGAAGCGCGGCGCATTGCTGTGAATGTTGCTAAGCTGCCGGGGTTGCTGGGGAGATGATGGTTTAGGGCACCAAGGAGTTCGTTGAAGGTGGTAAAACTGGGCCGAGGCCTATTTCTCATTCTTCGTATCGTCTGCTATCTCGCGCTGGTGGTAGTGGCGGGCAGTGTTGTCGCCCTCATGTCTGCGATGTCGTTTGGCGGTTGCACGCAAAGCGGAGACAGCATCGCGTGCGCGTCATCTCTGGTCCAAGTCGCTGCGAACACGGCCAGCAACACTCTGTTGATTGCCTCTTTCACCCTGGTCCCCTTACTTCTTGCCCTAGGTGGGATCTTTTTTTTGATCCAGGCCTTGGTGCGGATGCTCCGACATAGCGAAGGAGCTGACGTTCGATGAGGCTCGGCGCATTGCGGTGAATGTTGCTAAGCTGCCGGGTTTGCTAGGGGTGAAATGATGAGAGAGTTCCTTTGGTTTGGGGAGGGCGAGTTAGGAGAGATTTTCGCGAAGCTAACTGCGTTAAAATTTGGGTATGACGCGACCTGGGAAGCAACGGCCCTTTTGCCAATCGGCTTAGGCATCGCTTTGGCTTTTCTTTTTAGTGTTTGGGTCGGCCTTTGAAATCCCGCCGTTCAGGAGACTGAAACACATGAAATTTCTGATTTATTGTGAGATTGATCCTGAGAAGCGCGACGAGAACGTCGCGAGGCTCAAGGCATCGGGGCCGGGCGTCCCGGAGAATGTCAAACTTGTGAGCATCTGGTACTCGGCAACCATGCTGGAGTGCTGGTGCGTAGTAGAAGCAGAAGATGCGACCTCGCTAGGTGAAATCCAGAAGCATTGGACCGACCTGAATTTTAACCAAATCACCCCAGTGCTAACCGAAGACGAGGTTCTCCAAATTTTCTCTTAGACGTGGGGCTGAGAAATCACGCCGGTTCCCACCGCCTTGGATGGTCGAGCACATACCGGTCGGTTACCCGCCCACGACCTTGGCGCATTATCCTGTGCGGCTATGCGCGGGCCGCTTCCACTGTTACTGAGTGGGGACGCTTTTCATTATTTCTTGATAAGCCGCCGCCGCCTTTTCAGCGTAGGTCTTTGGCCAGTTTGCAAAGTACACTTGGGATGTGGCGCTATTGAAGCAATACGTCTTGTGAGTGTCTGCGTCCGTGTAGTTTATCGAGCAATCAGTATGGATCAGATCGCCCGCCATGAGCCCCACAGGATCGTAGTTGTTGAACTCACCGTGCAAGCCTTTTGCCGAGAAGGATTTCCAGATGCCGAGTTCCGTGGCGTGGGGTCTTGCTCCCATGGTCTGCTCGGTGGCGAAGGCCAAGGTGCTCGACAATGCCACGACAAGCGCTCCTGCTATCAGCATGACTTCTCGCATTAAATGAAACTAGCATGTTTTGGCTGGATGTCATAGCCGGTCCCTTTTCAGCCTCCCATCGGAGACCGCTCACGTTTGGGGGCGCTTAAGGGGGAGCCGGGTTGAGGAAAGCCATCATCGCTAAGGTGCTGACCTTCGATGAGGCGCGGCGGATTGCTGTGAATGTTGCTAAGTTGCCGGAGTGTTGGGGGCGACAGATTGCGCATCGCCTGGAACCGCGACACGAATGACGAGTTTTGCAGACCTGACCCCATGACACAGTAAGGGAGAGTTCATATGAAAAACCTCGTATTGACCCTTGTCGTGTCGCTCGCAGTAGCCTTCACCGGGCCAGCGTTTGCCGGTGACCTGACGAAGGCAACCACCAAAGCGGAATGCAAGGAAATGGGCGGCAAGTGGAAGATTGCCACTAAGACGTGCGTCGAGAGGAAGCGAAAGAGCAGCGGCTATTAGTTCGCACAACGACGTAAGCATGGCCCGTCCGACTTCGGTCGGCGGGCCTTTTTGCGATTGGTCCCCAACCTTGGCGCATGACCATAGGCTGCTATGCTTGGTGGGCTTGGGAGTGGGCTTATGACCTCCGACAAAGACGACCTCGAAGAGGCACTTCAAGAAAATCTTCGTTTGAGACGCCAGCTTGGGGCCGAGGCTTCCAAGGGCACGGCAACAATCCGTGCAGGTGGAATGGGCTATCGCCTAGGCTGGGTTCTTTATTGGGCCGCGTGCATCGTTGCAGGTCTACTTGCCCTTATCGGGCTGTTTTACGCTTTCATCGCCCCCGAAAGCCACTGGCTCGGAGCCTTAATCCTTGGCTTTGTCGTTTGGCTCATTGGCCGAACTTTACGCTACGTCTTCTCAGGAAGTTAGAGCAATGCGCCGACCCATACTGATTGCCGTGTAGCCCACATCCTTGGCGCATGACCCCAGGCTGCTATGCTTGACAGTGAGGTAGCCATCGAGCGTTACCTAGGCTTGCCGTCGCCATCTTGGCGCATCACCCCAGGCTGCTATGCTTGGCCAAAAGCAACAGGAGTGGGCTGTCACGTCTGATCTTTTTGCCCCCATCGCTAACCTCGTCAGCTGGCTGCCCGACTGGTTTGAGTACCCGTTGGTGGTGCTTTTCGTGGCTTGGCTCATTTGGCGCAGAGCAAGAGGACTGGCCACCATGTTCGGCTTAGGCTTCTTAATTTGGGCTGGCATTTCGTCAGCGCGGGCCTACGCCGACCATGGCGATCCATATCTTGCCCTGCTTTCCGGCGTTAGCACCCTAGTCGAGCAGGTCAGACAAATCTGGAACTAGGCGTGTATATCGCTGGCGTGCTGACCTTCGATGAAGCGCGGCGTATTGCTGTGAATGTTGCTAAGCTGCCTGGGTTGATCGCAACAGGTCAAAGCCACGCACGACGACTAGCTCATTGCTCATGAGTGCGCATAGCTACGAGCGAGCAGACCGTCCCTTTGCAGGTTTCTGACCCTACGCTAGTTGTCCAGCTATCTTTTGCAGAGCCCCCTGCACGCTCTCCATTTGAGTAGAAAAGGCCTTCAAGGTCTTTTGCAACTCCTGCATTTGCGCCGTAGGAGGCTGGAAAACCTTCTGCCACTCTTTCATTTGCGCCGCAGAGGGTTGGAAAGCATTTTGCAAACTCTCCACTTGCGCAGCAAAGGTTTTCACCGTGTTCTGCAACTCCTTCATCTGCGCAGCAGAGGGTTGGAAAGCTTTTTGTAAGCTGTCCATTTGCGCAGTGAAGGGTTGGACAGTCTTCTGCCACTCCGCCATTTGCTCGGAGATGGGTTGGAACGCCTTCTGCCACTCCGCCATCTGGATGGCAGAGGCTTGGGACGCCTTCTGCCACTCCGCCATTTGCGCAGCGAAGGGTTTGAAAGCCTTCTGCCATTCCTCCATGGGTTGGGAAGCCTTCCGCCACTCTGTCATTTGCGCGGCAAAGGGGTAAAAGGCCTTCTGCCATTCTGTCATTTGCGCGGCGAAGGGGTAAAAAGCCTTCTGCCACTCTGTCATTTGCGCGGCAAACGACTGGAAAGCCTTCTGCCACTCCATGAGCGCGGCGAAGGGTTGAAACGCTTGCTTCTGTAAGTCCGCGAATTGCGATAGTGGATCATTTGGTTTGTTATTCATGAGCTTGCGCCTCTAAGGAAAGTAAGGGAGCCGACACAGTATGTCGTGACCTTCAAACACCTTTGAGGGTAAGTGGCAAGTTTAAGCGGTCCAATGACATCACAACACCGCTTCCCGCCACCTTGGCAAGTCGAGCAGATACCGGGCGGCTTCAAGGTGCTGGATGCGAACGGGCAGGCTCTCGTCTACGTCTATGCTCGCGAGACACGCAACGAGGCGAACATCGCTGGTGTGCTGACCTTCGATGAGGCACGGCGCATTGCTGTGAATGTTGCTAGGCTGCCTGAGTTGTTGGGGGCATAAGAGCGCCACAGTGAGCATCACGCCAGAGCAACTCGTCGGACACCTCTTTTACGAGGTTTGGATGCTTGGTGAACTGCGCAACATCATGCGCTCTGGGGAGGACGGCGATCAGCCCACGAAGAATGCCATGATCGAGGCCTTCTGCATCCACGCACGAAACCTCAATGAGTTCTTTCTCGAAAACGGCAGAGATGACACGCTCAGAGCAAGCGGCTTCACCACGTCCGCGTATAAGCCACCCGACAACGATCAAGTGAGGCGCTCTATCTTTGCGAAGATCAACAAGCAGATTTCTCACCTTACCGAGGCTCGGACAACCGTCGCGAACGAGAAGATCGGAGACTTAGAGAGAGAGCAAATGTATTGCTTCCTCTTTGATGATCTCAGGAGGTTTCTGAGCATCTGAAACCCGAGTTGCGCTCCGCATGGAAGGTCAAGTTTGGCAGCTCGGATGACTTGTCACGGGAGTAGAGCAATGCGCCGAGCCATACTGATTGCGGTGCAGTCCACAACCTTGGCGCATAACCCCAGGCTGCTATGTTTGGCCTGCGCGGGGGACGGTGCTAATTTTTTGCGGGCGGTGTGCTTGTTAGCCCTGGTTTTTTCTTCGGCGGAGTTGACGTGAACCCAGGCTTCAACCGTTTATCTTTCGTGCATGTGTATACTTGGTTCAATAAATAGCAATTGGCACTAATGCCGCCCGCTCCTTTGCAATCGTTGTGACTTAGGTCAGAACAGTCGCTACAGCTAGATCCAGACTTGTTCCCGCAAGTTTCACAACAGCCTTCATGGATTGTTGGAACCACGCCCTTTTGGGTAGGCTGCTTGGTTGTAAGGCTTTTGCTAGCCGACTTTGCGGGCTTGCAGACGGTAATATCGCCGTTTACTGAGCAGGTAGCGTGTACATCTTGTCCGGCGCCGCAGTGCCTATGTGACGAACTCGTGCAATTGTCACATAGAACCTCACCAGTTTTTTTGTTGACCTCCGTGCAAGTCGCACAGCATGCATCGAAAGCAGTTGCACCACCGCCGCCGCCAGCACGGTTTGCAAGTGAATTGCTCTGAGCGCTGGCGGCATGGGGCTGTGCCAACATTTGAAACGCGATGGCAAGCGTTATGAAAATCGCGCCGCGTATCGAACTGCGGATCATGAACACCTCCCTCAACAGTTCCTCAAGCGTGTGCATCCTCTAGGGACGGGCTCCAATGGGGTCGGCTTGAGACCCGTCTGAGGAGCCTACTGCGATCATCTAATTATAGCTTTTCCTGCCTATGCGGTCCCGCAAGAAAGTCGCGGCCGGTCTTTTTTTGGATTGCTCCGGGCTGCTATGCTCAGCCTGCGCGGGGGAAGCACAGAGGGGCTGCCTATGACAGACGACGCGGGCGCGGCGCGTAAGAGGCTTATTGCTCTCAGTACGGAACTTGGACTGAATTCCCCAATACTCGCCGTCCTTCGTGCACGCAATGAGGTCAATGCCTTCATCAAGCGACGGGAGATTAAGCCGCCTTCTGAGCGCAGGAGGCACATCGCGAACCAGCTAGACCTGCTTGAGCTTCGACTGATATTCGGGCTCAGTCTGCAGATAAATTTGGGTAAGGCGCTCGAATGCGGCGCCTTTCGCACTTGCCGGAAGTTTCCCTGCCCGCTCCCAGAATTCATCCCAGGATTTACAAGCAGCTATGAGGCGATCTTGTAGAGCCGTCCCTGGTCATTAGGCTTTTGAAGCCGTCGGCCGATGCTACCAAGGACAAGCTAAGCTGCCGCAGAACCTTGCCCCAACCTTGCTACTTGATCCTAGTCGGCGGCCCGCCCCGATGGCCAACGAAAGGCTGCTATCATTGGCCTTCCCCAGCCGGGCGCCCGCCGCCGTATCAGTCACCTTGTTGCGCTCCAACCAACGGGCAAGACCGGCGCTCACTTGCCCTCCATCATCTTTTCCAGCCTCACGACTGGCACGCGCCAAAGCTTGCCAATGCGGATTGTCGGAATGTCGCCATTGCGGGCGGCCTTATAGGCCGCAGTTCTGCTAATGCCGAAGTAGCGCCTCCCCGCTTCCTCAATGCTGAGGGTCTTAGGTTGCTCGTCAATCATCTGCTGCACCTTTAATATCGCCTATGGTATTGTGATATTACCAAAAGGAGCATACAATACAATATCACTTGTACGTTTTTGATAGTGTTCTGGGGAAAAGGAGGCTTACGTTTGGCGACAAAGAAGGCGGCAAAAGCGACAAGGAAGGCGGCAAAGAGGGCAGGAGAAGAGATGAAGCCCTTTCTGCTCAGACTGCCAAGCGAGTTGAAGGTGATGCTGGAGCAACAAGCCGAAAGACACGGTGTATCGATAAACGCAGAGCTGGTCGCTCGCCTTCGGAACTCTCTGTTTTATGAGTTTGTGGGTGATCTTCGCGCCAAGACCAACGCTCACAGCGATGCGTTGTTCAGCCTCTATGACGACATTATGGACGCGCTGGAGCGGCTGGAGGAACTAGAGAAGCGGCTGGATGAAAAGGAGCAAAGCAAATGAAACGCGGCTCAGTCATCAAGCGTGGTAAGGGGTGGCGGATTAAGTTTGACGCCGAGCCGATCAACGGCAAACGCCAGCAACGCTATGAGACTTTCCACGGCACTAAGTCCGATGCGCACAAGCGCCTCCGCGAGCTGCTTCACGACGCTGACAAAGGCACGTTGCCTGAGCCCAATCACCAAACGGTCGGAGAGTACCTGACCGCGTGGCTAGGTATGACGCATGAGCAAAGCCCCAAAACTTTGGAGCGTTACCGCGAGCTAGTGGCGAACCAAATAGTTCCGCACCTTGGCGGCATCAAGCTACAGAAGCTAAAGCCTGAGCATGTTCAAGCTTGGCATAGGCGCTTGTTGGACAGCGGCCTTGCGCCACGCACTATCGGCCATGCGCACCGGCTCTTGAACAAGGTTCTAGGAGTAGCGGTCAAGAACGGCACGTTGGCGCGCAATGTCGTTGGCGTGCATCAGCCGCCGAAAGCGGAAGATACTGAGATTGAGATCCTCACGTCCGAACAAGTGGTGGACGTGCTCACGGCGCTAGAGGGCAATGCGCTGTTCGCCATTGTGTCGCTGGCACTCGCTACCGGAATGAGGCGCGGCGAACTTCTTGGCCTTCAATGGGGCGATATAGACTTAGAGAGCGGCACTCTAAAGGTCGAACGGGCGGTTGAGGAAACCAGCGCCGGATTGCGCCTCAAACCTCCGAAGACAAAGCGAGGGAGACGCAACATTTCATTACCCTCCGAGGCCGTCACGATGCTTCGTGCACGGAAGGTGCAGCAGATGGAAACCCGCCTTGTTTTAGGACAAGGCCAAGTCAGGACTGACACACTGGTCTTTAGCAACATCGAGGGCGGGCTAATGCGCCCTCGCAACGTAAGCAAGGCTTGGTGGCGGCTTGTAACCTCACACTCCCTACCCCGCGTTAGCTTACACAGTCTTCGTCACACGCACGTTTCGATGCTTATCAATGCGGGCGTGGACATTCTCACCATTAGCCGCCGCTTGGGCCACAGCAAGGCCGCAATAACCTTGGACGTGTATGGGCATCTTGTTGTTGGAGCAGATGCCGCCGCTGCTAAGGCCATCGAAGGACTATTTGTCTGAAATTTTGTCCCGATTGGGTTCCAAATGGGTTCCAGTTCTTACTTTGTTGCTTTATGCGAGACATCTAACTGGCTGAAAATAAAGACAAGGAGGGGTGGCCGAGTGGTTGAAGGCACCGGTCTTGAAAACCGGCAGGCGCGCGAGCGTCTCGTGGGTTCGAATCCCACCCCCTCCGCCAAGAGCCCAAAACCAGTCCCCCGACCAAGCCCCCGACGCGCTAGACGCCGCCAGGCTCGCCGAACGACGTGTCTTCGGAGCGTGAGGGGCGGCCGAGGCCGCGCGGGCCGCCAATAAACCAGCTGATGTGCTGGCTCCCTTGCGGAGATTCTTCTTCGCGGGGGTCCGCCAAACGGCCCAGGGCCTGCCTGACCACAACCGGCTGACTGTCTACCGCTTGCGCGACCGTCCAGATCAGCGGCCGCTCGACATTCGCGGGCAGCATCGTCCTGGCATCCCCTTCGGCCCCGTACAATCGCGCCGTGGTGAGATTGCGCGCCTCGGCGAGGTTCACACCACAGAGATTTGTCGCGGAGAGATCGGCGCCCCGTAAATCGGCGCACGCGAGAACGGCATCGCTCAAATCGGCACCCGACAGATCGGCGCCTTCGAGGCGCGCGTCACTGAGATCACTATCGGCGAGATCGGCGCCCCGCAGATCGGCGCCGGTCAGTGTGGCGTAGCGGAGAGACGCATGGCGCAGACGGGCATGGGCGAGGTTGATGGGGCCGCCGTTGATGGGCCCCAATTGACGGTCGCCAACGCTGAGAGCGATGCCGACGAGGTTCGGCACGATGGATGGGTTCTCTGCCCGCCACTCGTTCCACGGCCGCGAGCCGCGACGCAACAGCTCAATATGTTCGGAATCCGCACTCACACCGCAGGCTTACAACGCTGAACGCAACTGACACAACGCGACAAATGATACGCATGAACCGTAATGCACGGCGCGATGCTGCAAACGTAATGCACCGCCGGCGAAAGGCACAAGCGTTTCCGTAGTGCGCATTAAATAGGCGGCGCTGCCGCCCTCACATTGGCGCGCAAACAAAAAGAGCCGCCTCGGCGGCGGCTCTTGAAAGACCTTTGGACTTGACTGTGGCGCCTGCGGCTCAGCCCGTGGTTAGCCGCCGATACGGGCCGTGCCGGAGCGGCCGTCATTGCGCACCCAGCGCACGGTCGCGCCCTTGCGGGTGAGCTTGTAGCAATATTGCTTGCTGTCCATCCAGCTCGTCCACTTCTGGCAGAGCTGATCGTCCGCGACCCACCACTTGCCGGAATCGGATGCGCCGTCGCCGCGGGATAAGCTCGCCGCGACCGTTCCCATCTTGCCCGTCATCCGGCCATTGGCCGCATAGCGGATGGGAAGCTCAAACCCCGAAACGTTGAGGTAGACCGTCTTGCCGACGATGGCCTGCTTGAGCTCATCGCCAACGAGCTTTCCAGACTCGGCGCCGAGGGCGGAATTTGCCGTCAGGGTCAGACCCGCGGCCAAAAGGAGTGCTCCAGTCGTCTTCATCACTTCCCCATATTGTCTTGCAATTGACATGTGCGGCATACGGGTCTGAAAACGTGGTCAATTTTGGGCTAAGCAAAGGGCATTGCGTGACAAAGTTAAGGGGCATTGTGAAGGGCGGTTTTGAGGGACTGGCCGCCGGCCCCGGAGCCCTGCCCTTAACCCCTCGCGGCCCGCTTCGCCTTCTTCTTCTCCGTGGCTTTCGCCTTCCGGCGTTTCCGCATTGCCAGGACGTTGATGATCTCGACGGCGGCCGAGAATGCCATGGCGAAGTAGATGTAGCCGCGCGGGATGTGGAAGTGGAAGGCGTCTGCCACGAGCGCCGCGCCGATCAGCAGCAAGAAGGACAGCGCCAGCATCTTGGTCGTCGGGTGACGTTCGATGAACGCGGCCACCGGGCCAGAGGCGAAATACATGACGCCAATGGCCACCGCCACGGCGGCGATCATCACCTCCACGTGCTCGGCCATGCCCACGGCGGTGATGATGGAATCGACCGAGAACACCAGGTCGATGATACCGATTTGTACGATGGCGGCGGTCAGCGACTGTACCACCGGGTTGGCGCCGTGCTCGCCTTCCTCGCCTTCGATGCCGTCGTGAATCTCGCGCGTCCCCTTGAACAGGAGGAACAGGCCGCCCGCCAGGAGGATCAGATCGCGCCAGGAGAAGGCGTACTCGCCGACCGTGAAGATCGGCACCGTCATGTGGATGAACCAGGCGATGAACGCCAGCATGATGATGCGGAAAATCAGGGCCAGGGACAGGCCGATGCGCCGCGCCATCAACTGCTGCTCTTTCGGCAGCCGCTGCACCATGACGGAGATGAAAACGACGTTGTCGATGCCGAGCACGATTTCCATCGCGCTCAAAGCAAGGAAGCTTGCCCAAACTTGCGGATCGGTGAGGAATTCGACGAAAGTCATGGAGAGGAATCAGCGTGGCGATTGCGGTGTCTCGGAGGCTAATAACGCAAGAAGCCCCGCCTGGTCCATCGCCCGTTGCGTCATATGGCGCGACGGAGCCAACGTCCCAGCCCGACGGCCGTGAAATAGGCGGCCGCGGCGAGCAGCACGATCTTGACCCACAGCGCCGACGGGAACGGGTTGGCGACGGCGACAGCGGCCGTCACCGCCCACAGCAGTACCACGAGCCCCGTGATCAGGCGCAGCCGCACGACCCGGAACGGATGCACAAACAGAATGGGCACGAAGGTGAGCCCCACAAGCCCGGCGACCACGGCAAGCGCGCCATAGGGTGGCAAGCCGAGCACGAAGAGATAGAGCAGGACGATGTTCCAGATCGCGGGGAACCCGACGAAGTACCCCTCGTCCGTCTTGCTATCCACGTCGGAGACGTGGAACAGGCCCGAGAGAAGGATAGCGATCGCCGCGGGCAGTCGAAAGCCATCAGGCAGCAGGTCCGCCTCGGAAAGCACGAAGGCCGGGGTCGCCACATAGGTGAGATAGTCGACGATGAGGTCGAGCCGCTCGCCGCTGAAGCGCGGTAGCACGGCCTTCACGTCGAAGAGCCGCGCCAAGGGGCCGTCGACCGCGTCAACCAGGAGCGCAACGCCGAGCCACACGAACATGATCTGCCATTCGGCCTGGTGGGCGGCACGCAGCGCCAAGAGCGCCAGCACCGCGCCGATGGCGGTGAGGATGTGGACCGATGCTGCCCTGAAGCGACCACTCACGCAACGGCTCCATGCATGAAGGCGGCCCTCGACGCAGCCTCGACCCGTCCTCAGAAGAACAGACCCACTCTCGGCAGCGTCTTCAATTGTCCTAGTCAAAGGGCCGCGCCAGGCAGATGCCCAACGCGGCCCATAAACTGTACGGCTTCTAGAGCGTTGTCTTGCCTCAGATTAGCTGCAGACACACATTGCCGATTCTTGTTCGCAAGGTGGCGCAGGTGCCGCCTTGCATATGCCTGCGGACGATCCCTTCCCGACACACCACGCATTACAGTCAAACTTATCGGGGTTCCCGATATCGTTCTTGTGGCTATGAACCTCGTCAATACCCGGATTGGACTCTACCAAAGTCGTCTCGTCTAAGCAGGCCTCCGGAAAGGACCGGCCAATCGGCTTGCCGTCCTCGTCCGTAGCGATATGGCATCCGGCAACCGCCGGGTCGATCCCGTCGGTATCCTTCCACCAGGTAAGCTCGCCCTCTTTCCAGTCGCTGGGCTTAAACTTGAATGTGCCAAGCGCGCCGGGCATCCCTTCAGCGCCCTTCGATGGCGGTCCCTCGGCGACGGCCGTGTTGGACACCATCATGACTGAGATGCAGATTGAAAACACGAGCGTGAATAAGCGATGCATAGATGTCTCTCCTTGGGGGGGTCAGGGAGTTTGGCAAGTTATAGGCGGGTAATCTATCTTCAACATGCTGAGCACCGCAATATGGAAGCTCATCGGCCAAACCGATAAAACCCATAGGTCCACTCTATGGCGTCGCACTTTGCGGCCCTTGCTCAAAAAAAGGGCCGCCGCCCTGGACAAGGGACGGCGGCAGTTATTGAAAAGCGGACTTTTTTTCTGGACGTCTACCAATCAACCTGAGCGCGGAGACCGACACCTGTGATATGAGCACCGTTGTTGGCCCCACCGGAGATTTCGGACTGATTGACGTTGAGCTTGAGCGCCGTGTAATCGTTGATCCACCAGTTCAGACCGATGAGCCACGTCTCCTGCTCACCGCAATCGACACACATGACCGCACCGCGCGCCGTTGACGCGTTGATGGTTGCAGCCCCGTCGCTTAGGTCGATCACGTCGTAGCGGCCGGCGATCTCCCAGGCGCCCCAACCACCGTTGCGGAAACTGAACGGGTTGTTGACCTTCTGGCGGCCGAACCCGCCCGTTTCGGCTTTGTAGTTGCGCATGTCGTCTGTGAGGAAGAGACTCCCACTGACATACCAACCGTCATAGGTCGGGCTGGCATTGGCAACGGCCGACGGCGCGTTGGCCTCAAGATGCGCGTACTCGCCTTGCACTGAGAAGCGGTTGTAGACGAACGCACCTTCGAGCACGAACATATCGTCGTCCTCAGCGAAGTTTGGCGTCGCGACAAAGCGATCCGCCAAGTGCAAATCCGCGCCGCGTGCCCTGTAGCGGAATAGATCCGCAATACCCGTGTCTTCTAAAGTCCCGGCATTCCGGTGACGGTAGCTGGCACCAAGATGAACGACAGTGGTGTCGGTGTTGATGGGCGCGATGGTGCCGCGAACCGAGGCTGCCGTTGTATCGTCGGAGAAGGACTCCTGATCGCTCGGTGTGGCGCCGTAATAGCCTGTCTGAAACGACCAATGCTTGTCGCCGACCCACACGCCAGCACCGAGACGTCGGTCAAGCTCGAAAGCCTCGATAAATGCGGCCCGTTCCAAAAATGTGATGAAGCGCGAGCTCGTCATCTCTTCAAGCGAATTGGCGACAAAGTGGTTACCGAGAATTATCTCGGACTTATTCCACGGCCCCCAATTGGCGTAGGCGATATAGGCGTCTTTGATCGCCGTCTCGTCACCGGCGAAGTCGACCTCGAACTTGTATTTCCAGTCGTAATAGACAACGCCCTCGACGCCGATACGACCGCGGCGCAACTCGACAGCGTTGACATCGTCCACGCCCGTGATCGCCTTGTCCTGATCGATGCTGCTGTAATCCAAGTTGATGCGGCCACGGACCTTGAATTTGAACTTGCCGTCACGGCTGGAAAGCTGCGGCGCACCCTTCCACTTGACCTTGAGATCAAGGTCGTCGCCACCGCCGGAGGACCCCGACGTGGCCTTGGCCTCGTTCACTTGGCGCTGCAGCTCTTGCATCTGAGCCTGCATCGCCCGCATTTGTGCCTGAAGCTGCTCGATATTCTCTGCCTTGGCGGCCGTACCGCCAGACGCGAGAATGCCCAGCGCGCTGGCGCCGGCGAGCAAGTAGATGCTGGTTTTCCGAAGTCCCCCGATCATGACCCCTCTCCACTCTGTTGAGTTGCTTTTTTTCAAGCCGTTCAGTCGTTTAGGAGAATTCTCTGTCTCCCGATGAAAACCGTTCCGCTCCGTTGCCGTGAGCGACCCATACCGTTCTATTTCCTGGCCAATGACGCGCTTGTGACAGTCAGAAGACGATAAGGATTTCGTGGACCACTGTTGCTCATCTGCCACGACACGCTCAGACTGAAGATGATGTGTCGGGCCGCCCTCCTGCGCCCTGACGCGGAGTTTATGCCCCCAAAGAACAAGAGAAAATTCGCTTAGACGGGTCGTCCTCTGGATTCTCGGCAGGCGCGATCTGCGGGCTTTCTGACCCTGGTCAGCGTCCGGCGAGTTTGACCACCGAGAAGCCGTTCAGCTCGAATCCCTGGGCCGCCTCCGGCGCGCGCAGATAGTTTAAAAAGGCGCTCGCCTCGGATGAGGTCGAGGCCTTCAGCTTGGCGGCCGGGTAGACGATCAGCGGATGGCTGTCCTCAGGGAACACACCGAGGATCTTCACTTTGGGATCGGCTTTGGCACCGCTCGCGTAGACGATGCCGAGAGGCACCTCACCCCGCGAGACGAGCCGCAAGGCGGCACGCACATTCTCCGACTGGGCGAGCTTGTCCTTCACCTGGTCCCAAACGCCCAGGCTCTGCAGCGAGGCCTTGGCGTATTTGCCCGCCGGCACCGCATCCACGCCGGCGACAGCGAGCCTTCCGTCGCCGAGAAGCTTGGCGATCGGAAAGCCGGGCGCGATCTCCGCCGTCAGGTCGGAGTCGGCGGGGGCGATCAGCACCAGGCGGTTGGTGAGGAGGTCGAAGCGGCTTTCCGGCAGAACCAGACCGCTTTCGGCCACATAGTCCATCCAGGCCTGATCGGCGGAGATGAAGATGTCGGCCTCTGCCCCTTGTTCGATCTGCTTTGCCAGCGCGGAGGTCGCCGCGTAGGAGATCACGGCCTCGTGGCCGGTCTTGTCCTGCCAGCCGTCGGCGACGGTATCGAGCGCGTTCTTGAGGCTTGCCGCAGCAAATACTGTCGGCCCCCTGTCTGCGCCGAAGGCGGGTTGCGAGGCCGCGCCGAAAGCCACGGCCAGAACGACCGCGATATGGGTCCGGAACCTGAGCTTTCCGAACATTTCGATGCCCTTCGCACAAATGGCAGTGCCTGACGAACCCCGCTAGGCTATCACCAGCCGGCAGGCCCCAAGAACGACAGGACGACGCATGGTTGAAGCAGAGAGCAGGGGCAGAACCTTCGACGTGGCTGTCGTCGGTGCCGGCCCGGCCGGGATCGCGGCTGCCCTAGCGCTCACGCATGTGGGGGCCAATGTCGCGCTGATCGGGCCGCCTCCTCCCAAGGCAGAAACAGGGCGCCCGGAGACGCGCACCGCGGCGTTGCTGACGAGTTCCGTCGATTTCCTGAAGCGGCTTCAAGTGTGGGCGCCCCTGGTCCCGCACGCGGCGCCGCTGAAAGTCGTCCGCATCGTCGATGCCTCTCGCAACCTGTTACGGTCGCCGGACATCGCCTTCGATGCGCGTGAGCTCGGGCTCGACGCCTTCGGCTACAACATTGCCAACACGGCGCTCAACGCGGCGCTCTATGCCCGCGCGCAAGACGTGGTGGGCCACCTCATTTCTGAAAGCGTCCAGGCCATCGAGATCGGTGATCGCATGGCGCAGCTCACCCTGAGCGACGGGCGCATCATCGAGGCCAGGCTTGTGGCCGGGGCGGACGGGCGACGCTCAATCTGCCGAGACGCCGCGCGCATCGAGACGTCCGAGTGGCGCTACGACCAGGGCGCGATCTCCACCAGCTTCCACCATACCCTTCCTCATGACGGCGTCTCGACCGAGCTCCATAGGGAACTAGGCTCCCTCACCACGGTCCCGACACCCGATCCCCTCACCTCGAGCCTTATCTGGGTCGGCACGGCCTCGGACATCGACGTGCTCATGGCTTGCGATGCCGCGCAATTCGCCGCCGAACTCCAGGACCGATTGGGCGACACGCTGGGCGCCATTTCCGATATCGGGCCGCGCGCCTTTTTTCCCGTCGCCGGGCTTACCGCGAAACCGCTTGCCCAACACCGCACGGCTTTGATCGGCGAAGCCGCCCACATCTTGCCGCCGATCGGCGCGCAGGGACTCAATCTCGGCCTGCGCGATGCCGCGACCCTTGCGGATTCTGTGGCGGATGCGCTGCGCCAGGGTCACGACCCCGGCGGCTTGGCGGTGCTGGCCGCCTATGTCCGGGCCCGTCAGCTCGACGTGATGTCGCGCACCGTAGGCGTGGATCTGCTCAACCGGTCACTGCTGACGAGCCTTCTGCCCGTACAGGCGGCCCGCGGCGTCGTGCTCGCCGGGCTCAACGCGTTCGCACCGTTACGCCGTATGGTCATGCGGGCGGGGCTCGCACCGCCCGAGGCGCTGCCGAGGCTCATGCGTCCCGTCCCTCCAGACTATGTGGATGCTTGACGCATCACCTCAGTTTGGCCATGAGGATGGCGTTCTAAGCCCGAGGCCGCACTCGAAAATCGCACCCTAGAAAACAAAGAGAAGCCCTCCGTGGCCAACCGCTACAATCTGCCTGCCAGCCTGGATCTGCGCTACCGGCTCGAATATGCCGGCTTGCGCTTTCTGATCGGGCTCGTGCGCGCGGTCCCGCTCGATACGGCGTGCGATGTCTCGGCGTTTTTCTGGCGCGTCCTCGGCAAACGCAACCGGCGGCACAAGCGTGCTCTGGGAAATCTGGAGCGCGCCTTCCCGGAAAAGACGCCCGAGGAACGGGAGCGCATCGCGCTCGCCGCTTGGGACAATCTCGGCCGCGTCATGGTCGAGACCATGAATATCGACAAGATCCTCAAGGACCCCGGGCGGCTTCACGTGACCAACGGCCATTGGATCGGCCGCTACAAGAACAAGATGGGCCCCGCCCTGATCGTCACCATGCATATGGGCAATTGGGAACTCGGCATGTGGCCGGTCATGCTGGCCGGCGTGAAGCCCGCCGGCGTCTATCGGAGCGTGAAGAACCCTTACGTCGACAGCTACCTGCGCGCGCAACGTGAGAGCCTTTATCCGGGCGGGTTGTTCGGCCGCGGACGGACCGCGGGCCAAGACGAAACGCAAAAGACCGCGCGCCTGATCATGGACTATGTGCGCCAAGGGGGCCGCCTCGGATTCATTTCCGATCTCTACGACTCCAACGGCATCGCGGTTCCGTTCTTCGGCCATCCCGCCAAGAGCATGCCTATTGCCGCGATGATCGCGCGGCGTGTCGGCGCCCGCATTTGGATCGGCCGCTGCGTGCGCGTCGGCAATCGCGCCGTGTTCGACGTCAATGTCAACGAGCTCAGGATTCCGCGGACGCAGAATCAGGCCGAGGACATCCGTTCCATCACCGCTGCGATCCAGCGCTACTTCGAATCATGGATTCGCGAGAACCCGGAACAGTTCATGTGGTCGAACCGCCGCTGGTCATAGCCGTGGGTTTAACCGCATTGACAGCCTCATCGGGCCGCGATCTTATCGTCACAAAGACTCGGGGATAGGGTTTCGTATTATGTCTGCTATCCGCAACGCCAGGTTTCAAATCGGGCAGGTGGTGCGCCACCGGCTATACCCGTTTCGCGGTGTCATCTTCGACGTGGATCCGACCTTCTCGAATACCGAGGAGTGGTACGCGTCGATTCCCCGTGACGTCCGGCCGGCGAAGGATCAGCCATTTTACCACCTGCTCGCCGAGAACGCCGATACCGAGTACATCGCTTACGTGTCGGAGCAGAATCTCGTGGCCGATGAGTCCGACGAACCGTTACGCCACCCGCAAGTGCCAGAGTTGTTTGAGGATTTGAGGGCCGGCGTGTACCGGTTCCGCTTCTTGCAGGAACACTGAGCCGTTACGCACTGCATCCTGCATCAAATTTCATTGCCGCATGAAAAAGGCCGCCCCGAACTCGGGAGCGGCCTTTTCAATGTCGTACGATCGAGACTTGCGTCAGCGCGTCGCCGGTGGGGCCGCGGCGGCCGGAGCCTGCTGCGGGGCGGCTTGCCCTTGCCCCTGCTTCGCCTTCGCGGCGAGTTCGGCCTGGCGCTTGCGGAACACTTCCATCAGCTGACGGCGCTGTTCCTCGTATTTCTTGTTGTCGACGGCCGGACCATCATACGCCTTGCTGAAACCCGTCAGCGGGACCGGGAAGCCCATGGTCTTCTGCTGGATGTTCATGGCCGCCACGACCATCTGCTTGCCGGATCGCATCTTCTGATAAAGATCGTCGGTCAGCTCCATCTGCACTTGGCAGCTGGTCGGGAAGCAAATCGAGTATTGCAGCTGAATCGGCTTCTCCTCGTCGATCCGAAGCTGAACGCCAGCGGGAATGACGAGCGCGTAAGCCGTGGGCACGCGAATGAGAAGCTGCTGTTTTTCGTCGCCTTCCGCCTTACGGACGGCGGCGGCGATCAGAACCATGCCGGTGTTCGGCTCGAGGCCCTCATGGTTGATCAGGCAGATCTCCTTGCCGGCGGTCTGCTGGTTGTTCATGCAGAGCTTGACCCAGGCATCTTGCGCCACCTGGCCGGCGGCCGGTGCCGCGGCAGTGGCCGGTGCGCTCCTTTTCGGAGCCGCCGAGGATTTCGGCTGGGCCTGTTGGGCCATCGTTTCGGGCGCAACAAGAGCCAGAGCAAGCGCGGCGGCGCCCACTCCCAGCATCCAACGACCCGCGCTGCGGCTCAGCGTGTTCCAAAGATCCTTGGACCAGATCATCAATAGACCTTTCCTCTTTTTGCGGGCTGGCTCAGGCGTGCCAGATATACCCCGCGCCCGCTCCCTAAAACTAGGGTCAATACCCGAAATGCGGCGTAGGCGTGGCTTTGTAACCTCGACTACCGGACTTTCTCGGCCGCTCTGCGCCATTCCATCCCTTTATCAACGGCATGGAATAGCTTGCGGCGTCGGATTGGATTACCAGGGGTGCTACCCTTAACCTTATGGTGGAATGCGTGGGCATCTATAGCCATGCCGGGACTTCCTTGAAAGCCCTTATTTCACTGCTCATCTTCGGGTTGCTGCTGGCTCCCTGCAGTGCCTGGGCCGAGCCCCAAGCCGGGCTTGCCATGCATGGCAGCCGAAGTGAAACGGCGGATTTCAGCCATTTCCCCTATGTGAACCCCGATGCGCCCAAAGGCGGCCGGGCCCGGTTCGCAAAGCAAGGGTCGTTCGACAGCCTGAACCCCCTCATCGTCAAGGGCGTCTCGGCCGACGGAATTCGCGAATATCTCTACGAGAGCCTGATGGCGCGGGCTTACGACGAGCCCTTCACCCTTTACGGCCTCATCGCCGAAGCGGTGGAGACGCCGCCCGACCGGTCTTGGGTCGACTTCACCTTGAACCCGAAGGCCAAGTTCTCCGACGGCACCCCCATCACCGTCGAGGACGTAATCTTCTCCCATGCGGTGTTGCGCGATCGCGGCCGGCCGAACCACCGCTCCTACTACAAGAAGGTCAAGACGGTGGAGAAGACCGGCGACCGGAAAGTGCGCTTCACGTTCGATGCTTCCGGCGACCGAGAGATGCCGCTCATCATGGGGCTGATGCCCGTTCTGCCGCGCCACCTGTTCACCCCGGAAAGCTTCGAGAAGACGACGCTTCAGCCACCCATCGGCAGCGGTCCTTACGTGGTCGAGGCCGTCGATCCCGGCAAGAGCATCACCTACCGCCGCGATCCTGATTATTGGGGCCGCGATCTCCCCGTGAACCGCGGGCTCTACAATTTCGACGAGATCAGCATCGACTACTACCGCGATGCCGGCAGCCTGTTCGAAGCCTTCAAGTCCGGATTGGTGGAGCTGCGCAACGAGGACGACCCGACGCGCTGGACGGAGGGCTACAACTTCCCGGCCTTGCGCGATGGCCGCGTGGTGAAGGAAACGCTGCCCGTGGAAACGCCCGCTGGCATGTCGGCGCTGGTGTTCAACACGCGCCGCCCGCTCTTCGCCGATCCGCGCGTGCGCCAAGCGCTGATCAAGCTGTTCGACTTCGAATGGGTGAACCGCACGCTCTATCACGGCCAGTATGCGCGCACGGAAAGCTACTTCGCACGCTCCGAGCTCTCCTCCCATGGCCGTCCGGCCGACGCCACCGAACGCGCCCTGCTGGCGCCCTACCCGGATGCCGTGACCCCCGCCATCATGGACGGCAGCTTTTCCTTCCCCGTGAGCGACGGCACGGGGCAGAACCGCGAAGGCCGGGTGGAAGCTTTGCAGCTTTTGGAGGATGCCGGCTACCAGCTCAGGGACGGCAAGCTCGTCAATGTCGAGACCGGCGAACCGTTCGAGTTCGAGATCCTGGCCGCCACGCGCGCGCAAGAGCGGCTGCTGCTGACCTACGCACGCGCCTTGAAACAGGTGGGCATCGAGGCCCGAATCCGGCAGGTTGACTCCGCTCAATACCAACGGCGCAAGCAGACTTACGATTTCGACATGATCCAATATTTTTGGCCGGTATCGCTCTCGCCGGGAAACGAGCAATCGTTCCGCTGGGGCAGCGGGGCGGCCAAGACCGAGGGCTCATACAATTACGCGGGCGTCGAGAGCGAGGCGGTCGACGCCATGATCGCGGCGCTGCTCGCGGCGGAGACCCGTGAAGACTTCGTCTCGGCCGCGCGCGCGCTCGACCGCGTGCTCCTGTCCGGAGACTATGTGGTGCCGCTGTTCTACCTCCCCGGACAATGGGTGGCCTATTGGCGGACGCTGAACCGCCCCGAGAAGACGCCGCTCTATGGCTATCAGATCGATGCCTGGTGGCACGACCCATCTGCGGTAGGCGACGGCGGTGAGCATGCGGTGAAGCCATGAGCCTCCACATGAGCCCGCCCGCATGAGCACACTTGCTGTACCGGACGTGGAGACGCGCGAGGAGAGTGGACCCATCACCGCCGATGGGCTGCTGCGCCGCCGCGCACGCCAGAAGGCCGATGCCGTCGCGCTGCGCGATCCGCCCAACCGGCAAATGCTCGATCTCGCGCAGCCGCGCAGCCTCACCTATGGCGCCGCCAACACGATGGTGGACGCGCTGGCTGCCGTCTTTACCGATCTGGGTTTGGCGCCGGGCGACCGTATCGTGTTGCAGCTTCCCAATTTCGTCGAGGCGCCGCTGGCGCTGCTCGGCGCCTGGCGTGCCGGACTCACTGTCGCCGCGGTCCCCATGCTGTGGCGGGCCTCCGAGATCGCGCGGGTGTGCGACGCTGTAGAGCCCAAGGCGTTGGTCGGGGTCTCGCGTTTTGCCGGGGATTCCCCCGCCGAGCGCTTGCACGGCGTCGCGGCCACGCGCATGTCGGTGCGCTTCGTGCTTGGCTTCGGTTCGGACCTGCCGGACGGCGTGGTGTCTCTCGACACGGCGATGGGCGCGTGTCCCGTCTCCGACTTCGAACCGCGGCATCACGCGGGTCCTTCGCTCATCACCTTCACGGCGCGTGCTGGCAAGGCTCTGGTTCCGCTGTTCCGCCAAGAGGATGAAATCCTGGCCCAAGGGGCCATGGCCGTGCTGTCGCTCGCGCTCGACCGCAGCGATACCATCCTCAATGCCTATCCGTTCACCGGACCCATTGGACTGGAACTGGGGCTTGCGCCTTGGCTTATCGGTGGCGCCACGCTCGTGCAGCATCACCCTTTTGACTATGGGGTGTTCGTGCAGCAGATCCTTACGTCGGACGCGACGGTGACGGCGATGCCGAGCGCCATTCTCGCCGAGCTTGGCGCGGACCGCGTGCTGATGGACCCGCAATGTAAGCTCCGGCGCGTGGGCCGCGTCTGGTCGCCTCCGGAACTCGCGGATCCGAGAGCACCGCTGAACCACATGGCCATGGAAAATTTGAGCCGGCCGGTGTTCGATCTCTACCCGCTAGGCGATCTCGCCAGTCTTTTGCTGCGTCCCGCTCCGGCTGCCGACCGCGCTGCGCTGCCGCTTGGGCCCGTGCCTATCGGGGAGGATGGCGGCGGCACCGTCTTCGCGGAGACCAAGCTTGCCGAGGACAGCGGCGAGCTTTTGTTGCGGGGGCCCGTGGTGCCGCAAGGCCGGTCGAACGGTCCTGTGGCACGCGATCACGACGGCTTCGTCGCGACGGGGTTGCGTGGCAGCGCGGAGCAAACGGCCCGTTTGCGGCTCAAGCGTGATGACGCCCTGATCCATCATTGCGGCTTCACCATCGCGGCATCGGAACTCGACGGGCTCTACCAGGCCTTTCCGGGGTTTCTGGACGCGGCCTGCTTCGTCCTGCCCGACCCGATCGTCGGTGATCGCCTGTTCGGCGCCGTGGCGCCCTCGCCGAATGTGCCCGTGTCACTGGAGGCGTTGCACCGCTTCCTCATGGAGCGCGGCGTGGCGCCCTACAAATTCCCGGACAAGCTGCTCGTGGTGAAGGAGATCCCGCGCGATGCGCAAGGAGATATCGTGCGCGCGGAGATTCTGGCGCAGGTCTAACTCGTCATCCCGAGGTGCGAGCGCAGCGAGCCTCGAAGGATGACCTTCCGTTGTCACCCTTCGAGGGCCACCTCAGGCGGCCACCTCAGGGTGACGGCCAACCCTAAGCCGCTTCCTTCACGGTGCCTGCGATCTTCGCCAAGCGTTTCAGAAGATCGCGCGTGCCGTTCAAGCGGTCTTCCGGGTCCGGCCAGTTGGCGTAGTAGATCAGCTTGTGATCGGGCTGCAGCTTCACCTGCTTGCCGGCGTTGTTGATAAACTCGATCAGCCCTTCCGGATTGGCGAAGGCGTTGTTGCGGAAGGCCATGACGGCGCCTTTCGGCCCGGCGTCGATCTGCTCGATGCCCGCCTGGCGGCACAGCGCCTTGATCTCGACCACGTCGAGCAAATGCCGCACCTCCTCGGGCAACGGTCCGAAGCGGTCGATCAGCTCGGCGGCGAAGGCCTCGATGGCCTCGGCCGTCTCCACGCCCGACAAGCGGCGGTAGAGCCCAAGCCGCACTTGCAGGTCGAGCACATAGTCCTCGGGGATGAGCACCGAGGTGCCGAGATTGATGCGCGGGCTCCACTGATCCTCGATCACGCCTTCCCCGCCCTTCAAGGCGGCGACCGCCTCTTCCAGCATGGACTGATACAGTTCGAAGCCCACTTCTCGAATGTGCCCGGACTGCTCCTCGCCCAGTAGATTTCCGGCGCCTCTGATATCGAGATCGTGGCTGGCAAGGATAAAGCCGGCGCCCAACGTATCGAGTGATTGCAGCACTTTGAGGCGCTTCGCCGCGGCCGGCGTGATGCGCGCATCCGCCGGAATGGTGAAATAGGCATAGGCGCGGATTTTCGAGCGCCCCACCCGGCCCCGCAACTGATAGAGCTGTGCCAGCCCGAAGCGGTCGGCGCGGTAGACAATGAGCGTGTTGGCCGACGGGATATCAAGGCCACTCTCCACGATAGTGGTGGACAGCAGCACATCATATTGCCGGTCGTAGAAAGCGTTCATCACCTGGTCGAGCTCGGTGCTCGGCATCTGGCCGTGGGCGCGGGCCACTTTCAGCTCCGGCACATGCTCTTGCAGGAAGGCGGCGGCCTCTTCGAGATCGGAGATGCGCGGCACCACAAAAAACGTCTGCCCGCCCCGGAAGCGCTCACGCAGCAGTGCCTCGCGCAAGGTCATGGGGTCGAACGGGGCGACGTAGGTGCGCACCGCAAGGCGGTCGACCGGCGGCGTGGAGATCAGCGACATCTCGCGCACCCCGGACAACGCCAATTGCAGCGTGCGCGGGATCGGCGTGGCGGTCAGCGTCAGCACATGCACATCCTCGCGGAGCTGCTTGAGGCGTTCCTTGTGCTTCACGCCGAAATGCTGCTCCTCGTCGACGATGAGCAGGCCGAGATCGGCGAAGCCGATGGCCTTGCCGAGCAGCGCGTGGGTGCCGATGACGATATCGATCGCGCCGTCCTTCAGCCCCTGCTTCACCGCGGTCAAGTCCTTGCCCGTCACGAGACGCGAGGCTTGCGCGATTTTGACGGGGAGACCGCGAAAGCGCTCGGTGAAGGTATGGAAGTGCTGGCGCGCCAGCAGCGTGGTTGGCACCACGACGGCGACCTGTTTGCCCTCAAGCACGGCGATGAGGCTCGCGCGCAACGCGACTTCCGTCTTGCCGAAGCCGACATCGCCGCAGATGAGCCGGTCCATGGGCCGGCCGCTCGCCAGGTCCTCGAGCACCGCGTCGATGCTGGTGACCTGGTCCTCGGTCTCCTCATAGGGAAAGCGCGCGGCGAACTCGTCATAGGTGCCCTCGGGCGGACTGAGGATCGGCGCGGTGCGCAGTTCGCGCATGGCGGCGACCTTGATCAGCTTCTCGGCCATGTCGCGAATGCGCTGCTTGAGCTTCGCTTTGCGGGATTGCCAGGCAACGCCGCCGAGCTTGTCGAGGACCACTCCGGATTCGTCGGAGCCATAGCGGGTCAAGAGCTCGATATTCTCGACCGGCAAATAGAGCTTGTCGCCGCCTTGGTAATGGAGCTCGAGGCAATCGTGCGGCTCCCCCGCCGCCTCAATAGTGGTCAACCCGACAAAGCGGCCGATGCCGTGATCGGCATGGACCACGAGATCGCCGACGGCGAGGCTCGCGGCCTCGGTGAGCGCATCGCTGCCCTTCTTGACGCGGGCCTTGCGCACCAGGCGGTCGCCGAGAATGTCTTGCTCGCCGATCACCGCAATGCCAGGCGCCTCGAAGCCCGTTTCGAGCGGCAGCACTGCGACGGACGTGGCGTTCGCTGGCGCGGCGACGGCCTCGGGGAAAGTTTCCGCGCGGACCGTGTCGCTCAGGCCATGCTCGGTCAGGAGCGTGGCCAGGCGCTCCCGCGCGCCGATGCTCCAGCAGGCGATGATGACGATCTTCTTGTCGCCCACGAGCTTCTTGGCATGCGCCACCACGGCGTCGAACACGTTGGCGCCTTCGGTCTGGCGCTCCGGCGCAAACGAGCGGCCCTGCCGCCCGCCGAAGGAGACGACTTGAGCACCCTCGCCCTCCGGCCGTTCGAAGTTGTCCAGGGCGATCACGTGCTGGGCGGTATCGAGCAGAAGCTTCCACTCCGCCTCGTCCAGAAACATGCTGTCCGCCGGTACGGGATGATAGGGCGGCGCGCCGAAGGCCTTGCGCTCCAGGGCCGCGGCGCGCGCCTCATAATGGTCGACGATCTGCTCGAACCGGCTTTGCCGGGCATCGTCGGCGAGCGGATCGAGTGTGACCACGGCATTCGGCAGGTAATCAAAGAGCGTGGCCAGCTCATCGTGGAACAGCGGCAGCCAGTGCTCCATGCCCTGATGCTGATGGCCCGCCGAGATCGCCTTGTAGAGCGGGTCGTCGCCGGTCACGGGGCCGAACAGCGCCACATAGCGCTGGCGGAACTGCCGTCGCACATCCGGCGTCAGGGACACCTCGCTCATGGGCAGAAAATGGACCGCCTCAAGCCGCGCTTCCGTGCGCTGGGTCTCGGGATCGAAAGCGCGGATCGATTCGAGCGTGTCACCGAAGAAGTCGAGACGCACCGGCTGGCCGCCCGGCGGATAGAGATCGAGAATGCCGCCGCGCACCGCATATTGTCCGGGGTCCGTCACGGTGCCGGCGCGCGCATAGCCGGAGGTCTCCAGCCGCTCGATCAGCGCCTGCATGTTCATCATATTGCCGGAGACGAGCTTGAGACTCGACCCCGCAATGAAGTTCCGCGGCGGCACCCGCTGCACCACGGCATTTACGGAGGTGAGCAGCACGAGCGGCGTCTTGTCGTCGCCTGCGCGGTCGGCCAGAGCCGAAAGCGCTTCGATGCGGTCGGCGATGATCTCGGCGTTGGGCGCCACGCGGTCATAGGGCACGCTGTCCCAGGCCGGGAAGCTGAGCACCTTCACGTCTGGCGCAAAGAATGAAATCGCCTCTTGCAACGTCGCGAGCCGGTTGCCGTCGCGCGCCACGTGCAGGACGGGCGCGCCCGTATGCCGCGCCAGCTCACCAAGAAGAAGTGCGTCGACGCCTTCCGGGACGCCGCCGGCAATGGCGTGGGGCGCTTGAAGCAGGCGGTCAACCGGCAGAGAAGAAAGCTTGGACGCGGAACTCATGGCGCTTTTAGGTTATCAGCCGGCTGCGGGAAGGCCGTGGAAGTCCCGCATGCGTGCGACCAGCGTGTCGAGGTCGCGCTCGCCCAGCGAGTAGCCCTCATAGACGGACAACTCGATCTGCGGGTCCGGCATCTCGATCAGGCGCTCCAACACGGCGATCTCGTCGGCATTCATGCTGTCGATGGCTTGCTCGGTGAAGCGGCCGAGCAGATAGTCCATCTCCTTAGAGCCCCGATGAGTCGCCCGCCACAGCGCCCGACGCCGGCGCATTCCAAGATCACTCGTCATGATCCAAACTTCCAATCTTAGCCCGAGGGTTAGAGCGAGCGGCCCTAGCGATGTCAAGGGCGCGGCCTTTCCCGCGCTAAACTAGCTCATGCGCCCTGCCCGACTCGCTCCCCTGTTCGCCACGGTCCGCGCCCTGAAGGGCGTGGGGCCCCGAATCGAGGCCCTGCTCAACAAGCTTGTGGCCCCCCGATACGCAGGCGCCCATGCGCGCGCCATCGATCTCCTCTGGCACTTGCCCGTCGGCCTCGTCGACCGGACCCGAGTGCCGTCGATTGCCGAGGCTGAACTGGGAGGCCTCGCCACGCTCGAGGTCACGGTCCGTGAGCATCGGCCCGGCGGCGGGCGGCAGGGTCGGCGCGCGCCCTATCGCATCTTGGTCGAGGACGAGAGCGGCGCGCTGGAACTCGTCTACTTCAAGGCCGACGACCGCTATCTCAAGAGGCTTCTGCCGGTTGGCGAAAAGCGGCTCATCTCGGGGCGGATCGAATCGTACGACAGTTACTTGCAGATGCCGCATCCGGATCATGTGGCTGCGGTGGACAAAGACGGTGCGCTCCCCCTCATCGAGCCGGTTTATCCGCTCACGGCCGGACTCTCCAACACGACCTTGCGCAAGGCCATTGACGGCGCGCTCCGCCAACTCGCCGCTCTCCCGGAATGGATCGACGCCGCATATCTGGCCAAACAAGACTGGCCGTCCTTCGCCGACGCCATCCGGCAGCTCCACGCCCCCGACGGAGAAGCCGATCTTCTGGCGTCGGCGCCGGCACGCACGCGGCTCGCCTATGACGAGCTCCTCGCCAACCAGCTGGCGCTCGCCATCATTCGTCAGCGCCTGAAGAAGCGCAGCGGACGGACCCTTCGCGCGCCGGGCCGTATCCGGAAAGCGATCGCCGCGGCGCTGCCTTTCGCGCTGACGGCTGCGCAGACCCGCGCGCTCGCCGAGATCGACGCGGACATGGCAACCCCCAACCGCATGTTGCGTCTCCTGCAAGGCGACGTCGGCAGCGGCAAGACCATCGTCGCGTTGCTGGCCATGGCGACCGCCGTCGAGGTCGGCGCGCAAGCTGCCTTCATGGCGCCGACCGAGCTCCTGGCGCGCCAGCACCTCGCCACCATCAGCGGTTTCGCCAAGGCTGTTGGGTTGCGCGTGGCCCTGCTCACGGGACGTGAGCGTGGCAAGGACCGCAGCGCGATCCTCGCGGCGCTGAACGCCGGTGAGATCGACATCCTCATCGGCACCCACGCGCTATTCCAAGAAACTATCCAATTCCGCGATCTCGGGCTGGTGGTCATCGACGAGCAGCACCGGTTTGGGGTGCACCAACGTCTCGCCCTGCAAGAAAAGGGCACCGGCACGGGCGCGGAACTTCTGGTGATGACGGCGACGCCTATTCCCCGCACGCTGCTGCTGACCAGCTATGGCGACATGGACGTGTCGCGGCTCGACGAGAAGCCCCCGGGCCGCAAACCCATCGTCACGCGGACCGTGCCGCTCGATCGAATCGACGAGGTGACCGAGAGCGTCGCGCGCGCCGTCGAGAGAGGCGCCCAAATTTATTGGGTGTGCCCGCTCGTCGCCGAGTCCGAAGTGCTGGATGTGGCGGCGGCGGAAGAGCGTTACGCGGCGCTCCGGGCCCGCTTCGGCGATTCAGTTGGCCTCGTGCACGGCAAGCTCACGGGCAAGGAGAAGGACGCGGTGATGGCGCGCTTTGCTTCGGGCGAGCTTTCCATCCTCGTCTCGACCACGGTCATCGAGGT
>Ga0307380_10000875_pt1 | contig 45267 bp, 37 predicted proteins | sample UN3MG_FD_202239 | JGI IMG/M metagenome (GOLD analysis project Ga0307380, IMG submission 202239) | Soil microbial communities from Risofladan, Vaasa, Finland - UN-3 | ecosystem: Environmental > Terrestrial > Soil > Coastal area > Acid sulfate soil | place: Finland: Risofladan, Vaasa | collected...
AAGATGTTTTGAAATGGCATGACGAAAAGACTCTTAGTCAAATTCCAAAACTTGTAGGGCGTTTAGAAAATGGCATTCCGCCTAATGAATCAGTAGCTGAAATTAATGAACAAGAAGGAATTTACAACACCCATCCAGCAGCAATACCTGCTATCCTTATATCGGGATGGATGTATGAAACATATTGGCAGGAAAAATTTAATGCGGATGAAGCGGATGAAAGAGTCATGACATACAAAACTTTGTCGAGGTTAATCTTGAAGGCTTGTGAGGATATTGAGACTATTAAAAAGAGTCAGCAATGTCAGTCTTAACGAAAAACGTAATATTAGAAGAACTGCAGAAGGGCAAGGACGGAAGCGGTTTGATTATTACTCCGCTTAAGATAAGTCAGATAGGTAAATCTTCTGTCGATTTACATCTTGGTAATGAATTCATTGTATTCAGGAAAGTTTCTTTGCCGTGTATGGATATTGCAGACGCAGGAGATATATCAAAGAATGTTCACAAGTATCAGGAAAAAGTTCGAATAAGCGATGTCGACAAGTTCGTCCTCCATCCAAGCCAGCTTGTTCTTGGCGCAACTAAGGAATATATAGCTTTACCTGATAACATTTCAGCAATTATCTGTGGACGATCAACATGGGGCAGAACAGGATTGATTATAGCCACAGCAACTCAAATTGAACCTTTATTTAAGGGGTGTGTGACTTTAGAACTCGTAAATGAAGGAGAAATACCCTTGGTTCTGTATCCTTTTCTCTGTGTAGCTCAGCTTATATTATATAGAACAGAGGGAAAACTCTCTACTAAAGACAAGAGCAGGTATCAATTTCAAACTGGGCCAGAATTCCCTAAGTTTGAAAAAGAACGAGCATACTTAAAACTTCGTAGAGGCAAAACCTGCAAAAGATAAGGACGTTGTTTTTATTGGGGACGTTTACCGAGTGGCGGTGATGATACCACCGATGTCTGTAATGTCAATGTACCCTTTTTTGAAATCGAGACGGTCGTTAGCACCCAAGCGGTTCGAAGGGTGGCAGCCACTGAGTAAGCGAAGTGGATGGTTTTCAACCAGGATTTTACTGGACTTTTTGGCTTTTTTGTGATATAATACGCAAAATTAATAGAATACAGAATACAAAGCACGGCAGTCAGCGGAGGACGCAAGCAAATCAAAAATCAAAATGCAACGTGCAAAACCACATCGAAAAAATCAAAAATTGAGCCAACTGGTGCGAAAAGCACGACAAAAAGATGCAAATTATTGAGTAAAATTGAGATTAATTTGAAAAAACAAAGCCAATTTATTTCGTATTGAGGACTTCGTGATGCGTATTGCGAAAAGGAATTTGAAAAAACAAAGCCAATTTTAAACGAAGTAAGATCGATTTTACTTATAACACAGAAGATTGCCACGGCCCTTCGGGCCTCGCAATGACAGAAAAGGCGTTTGAAAAAACAAAGCCAATTATCGAACGGGCAAAATGACGTTAAGTCAATAATAATAATGGTTTATGGAGATTATGATGGGCCGGGGTGGCGAAAAAACAAAGCCAATAGCCGGCCGTTGGCCGGAAATCCGAAGTTCTAATTCCGAAATCCGAAACGAGTTGAATGGGTGCGATTTGAAAAAACAAAGCCAATTTCATGAAGACTAATATGGACTTAAGTATATCAATTACAAGTTCTTATGGAGATTTTTATGGATGGAGGCTGCGAAAAAACAAAGCCAATCAAAGCCAATTTCAAAGTTCCGCAACACCACCAAAGCAGCGTACAGAAACAAAGGCCGGCAACGCAAATGGCTCGAATTGTGACGCTCTTGACGCGGCCGGGTGGTTTTGCTAACTTATTGTCGAGTTTGTAAACATGTATGAATTATGAAAGGAAGGTTATTATGGAAAGAAGAACATTTCTTGCATTGAGTACCGGTGCGGTGAGCGGTCTATATCTGCAATCGCCGTTGTCGGTTCTTGGCAAACAGGCAAAGACGAAAGAGAAAAAAGGAAAGAAGAAATCCGACAATAAGCCCCCCTTCAAGATTTCTCTGGCTCAGTGGTCCTGGCACAGAAGGCTCCGTGGCCAGCAGGAGCCGAAAATGGACAATCTCGACTTCGCAAAAGAGGCCAAAAGCTTTGGAATCAAAGCCGTCGAGTACGTCAATCAGTTTTTCATCGATAAGGCTAAAGACACTAAATATCTTGCTGAAATGAAAAAACGTGCGAAAGACAACGGCGTCAAATCCATGCTGATTATGTGCGACCGGGAGGGTAATCTCGGCGACCCGGACCCCGGGCAACGCACCAAGGCTGTCGAGAACCACTATAAGTGGGTCGAGGCGGCGAAGTTCCTCGGCTGTCGTACCATTCGTGTCAACGCCCGCTCCGAAGGCTCTTACGAAGAACAACTCAAGCTTGCCGCCGACGGATTGCGGCGATTGAGCGAGTATGCCGCCAACTACAAGATCAATGTGACTGTCGAGAACCACGGCGACCTCTCATCCAACGACAAGTGGCTGGTCAGTGTCATCAAAAAGGTGGACCTGCCCAACTGCGGGACTCTGCCCGACTTCGGCAACTTTCCGCCCGAAATCGACCGCTACGAAGCCGTAAAGATGTTTATGCCCTATGCCAAGGCAGTTAGTGCAAAGAGCTATGACTTCGACGAGAAAGGCAATGAGACCAAGATTGATTTTTACCGCATGATGAAAGTTGTCCTTGATGCCGGTTATAAAGGCCGTGTGGGTATCGAATACGAGGGCAACAGACTTAGCGAAAATGACGGCATCCTGGCGACCAAGCGATTGCTGGAGGAATGCCGCGAAAAATATATGAAGGCCTGAGATTAGTATCAGGAATTACCGGCCATATTGGCCAGGCAGATTCTCGCATTTCGCTTAAGGCCTTCGAGGCCCAAACGTTTGATTGGAGAATCGGCGAATTCGGCTTCGAATAATTCTTCATTTAAGCTCAGAAGCTCCTGAAGATCGAGCTGGGCTCTGTCACCATAAAATCTGAACTGCTTGTTGCTGCACACGGGCGCATCTTCCTGGTAGGGACATGCAAGGACACATTCGTCACAGCCGAAGAGCCGGTCGCCGATTTTCCCGGCCAGCTCCGGCGGTATAAGGCCTTTGTATTCTATCGTCAAATAATTGATGCACCTACCGGCGTCAAATTGCCCGTCGGCTCTCAAGGCTGCGGTCGGACAGGCATTGATGCACTTATTGCAGTTTGAACAGTTGGCTGTAATCGGTTCATCCGGCTGCAGTTTCAAGTCGGTTATTATCTCGCCCAGGAATATCTGGCAGCCGAGTCCGGGATTGATGAGCATGTGGTTTTTCCCGATGAAGCCCAGGCCCGCCCTGACGGCTAACGCCCGCTCGGCCAATGGTGCCGAGTCAACGCATATCCTGAATCGAAAGCCGGTATCAACAAGTGATTTCATGAAATCAATTAACTGACGCAATCGTTCTTTTATGAACGGATGATAATCTTCATATTGGGCGTAGTTGGCCACTTTGCCTGTTGGCGCAGTTGCATAAGTGAGTTTTTGTCTTTGCTTTGGTTGTGTGTAGTTTAGGCCAACGGCAATAACCGATTGTGCATTGTCCAGAAATTTTGTCGGGTCGAGACGCTTTTGCAAATTCCTGTACATATAATCCATCCGGCCCGCGAAACCGGACTTTAGCCACACAGCTAAAAATTCCGCCTGCTCGGCATCTATTGGCGATGAATCCGTTATGCCGACCAGGTCGAATCCTAACTCCATCGTTTTATGCTTTATCTCTTGAGCTAAACTCATAAAAGCGATTATACTAAATGTCGCCATGAGTTTTAAGTTTGTTGTCTCTGGTTGGCAGTCTTATTTTTGAGGCTGGTTCATAATTTGACGTATATCATAGAGCAAGCAGAATGGAGAGTTGACAGATATGGAATCGAGCTCGAATGAATTGCCGAGTCCGCTCCGCGGCATCATTCCGCCCATGGTCACGCCGCTTCTGGATCGGGACACCCTTGATTTAGCCGGTCTGGAGCGTCTGATTGAACATATCCTTTCCGGCGGCGTCCATGGTCTGTTCATCCTGGGGACAACCGGTGAGGCACCGAGTCTTAGTCATCGTCTACGATATGAACTTATCGAACGGGTCTGCGGACTAGTCAAAGGCCGGGTGCCGGTTCTGGTTGGAATCACCGATACATCATTTACCGAGTCGGTAAACACCGCCGTCAAGGCCAAGGACGCCGGCGCTCAGGCCGTCGTGCTGGCGCCGCCCTATTACTTTCCGGCGGGCCAGCCGGAATTGCTCGAATATCTCCAACATTTGACGCCCGAGCTGCCGCTGCCTTTGTTCCTTTACAACATGCCGAGCCTTACCAAGGCGGTTTTCGAGCCTCAGACCGTACGAGCAACTGCCGACATCAGCGGCATTGCAGGCTTAAAGGATAGTTCCGGCGACATGGCCTATTTCAAGCAGCTCCTGTCCCTGCTTAAAGACCACCCGGATTTCTCGCTTTTGATGGGCCATGAAGAGCTGCTGGCCGAGGCTGTTTTGCTCGGCGCCTGCGGCGGCGTTTGCGGGGGAGCGAACATCTTACCAAAGCTTTACGTCGACCTTTACGAGGCCGCTCGCTCGCGGGACATGGAAAAAATGGAAGAATTTCATAAAAAAGTCATGAAGATCAGCACCTCCATTTATGGCGTCGGACGCTATCAGTCGAGTTATCTCAAGGGACTGAAGTGCTCCCTTTCGTGCATGGGCATCTGCAGCGACTTTTTGGCAGAGCCGTTCCACCGTTTCCGCAGCACAGAGCACGATCTTATTCGCCGGCACCTGGAAGAACTTGGAATCGTGCAAAAAGATTAGAAGAGTTTTTACAAGGTCAAGCTAATGCAAGGAAGTCTCGGAACAATTGATATCGCTATTTTGTTTGTCTATTCCTGTGTGCTGATTGGGATGGGCATCTACTACAAACGTAAGTGCCGGACGGCGGAGCAATTCATGGTTGCCGACCGTTCGATTCCCGCGTGGGCGGCCGGCCTGGCGGTGATGAGCGCCTATACCAGCAGCATCTCCTATATCGCCACCCCCGGCAAGGCCTTTGATTCCAACTGGCATCCGATTATTTTCTCGCTCTGCATCTTCCCTGTGGCCTGGCTGGTCTGCAAATACGCCGTGCCATATTACCGTAAAAGGCAGCTGATTAGCGTTTATACGTTTCTGGAGGAAAGGCTCGGTTCCTGGGGACGAGTGTATGCGGCACTGGCGTTTGTGCTGTACATGATAGGGCGCGTTGCGGTCATTCTCTACCTGGCCAGCCTGCTGCTCAGTACGTTTGTTCCGTGGAACATTTGTATGGTGATTATCGCCATCGGATTGATCACTATTGTCTATACACTGCTCGGGGGTATGGAGGCCGTGATTTGGACCGACGTCATGCAATCAATAATTATGATTGCAGGTGTCATCTTCTGCGCTGTGAGCCTGTCAAAAAAAGTTTTTGCCCAACCAGAATATTTAATACAGTCGGCTTTTGACGCCAACAAGTTCAGCTTCGGCAGTTGGGATTTGTCCCTTTCCTCCCGCACGATATGGGTCATGCTCATCTATGGAATCACGGAGAACCTGCGGGGCCTTTTGGCCGACCAGAACTACGTCCAGAAATACTGTTCAGTACCCACCGAGCGAGAGGCCAAGCGCTCTATCTGGATTGCGATGCTAATCTATATTCCGCTGACCGCGATGTTTCTTTATATCGGGACGACACTTTTCGCCTTATACTCCGGCGCCGGAAAGACGCTCGGAGAGGGGATCATAAAAGGTGACCAGGTCTTCCCTTACTTCATCGCGACAGAAATACCCGCAGGCCTGAAGGGACTGATTATCGCCGCTATTATCGCCGCGGCCATGAGCACAGTGGATTCGGCCTTGAACTGTTCTGCGACGGTTTTGCTGCTGGACTTCCATAAGCGATATTTCAATCCGAATATTTCAGAGCGGGCCAGCGTCCTGTTCCTGCGCCTTGCAACCGTAGTATGGGGCCTGCTCGGGACAGGTGCCGCCCTTTTAATGATTCGGGCCAAAAGTATTCTGGATGTCTGGTGGCAGATTTCAGGAATCTTTGGCGGTGCGCTTCTGGGCTTATTTCTTTTGGCCTTCCTGCAAGTCCGGCTACGTATGTGGCAGGGCATCGCTTCAATCGGCGTGAGTATCGTCGTGATCAGTTGGGGAACTTTCGCTCGCGATTTACCCGCTTCGTGGCGGTGGGCGCAGTGCAACCTGGACGCTATCATTGTCGGTGCTGTTGGAACGGCCGCTCTTATGGTGGTCGCTTTTCTATTCAGCCTGACGAATCGCTATCAAAACATAAGAGCCTGAGCAATCTTTAAGGAGATTATCTATGGACTTTAGCAGACTCAATAAGAGTTCCATGACGCACAAGAGTAACAACTTCTCTCCGTCCGGAATAAATCTTAGAATATCCTCTGTACTTCTTGCTGTCATAGTGGTTTGGATAGTACCGGTTCCCACGCTTGGGAGGATCGTGGCCCACTGGGACTTCAGCAGGGGTCTGCAAGGCTGGACGGGAAACAGTCGGGTGGAGAATCTCTCATTCTCGCAGGAAGGATTGATCGTGAAATCCACAGGCCAAGACCCGTGGATAGAAGGCCCTGCCGTGGATTTACCCCGCGATAAAATCACCAGAGTTAAAATCCGTATGAGATCGAACGCCGATGCAGGCGCGGAACTTTTTTACGGCAGGACATTCAGGGCCGGATACTCCGCACGATTCACCGCGCGACCGGACGGGAAATGGCACGACTATTTTCTTGTCATTCGGGACAAACTGGGCCCCGGCACGCGTTTTCGTCTCGACCCATGTATCGCAGAGGGCGAAGTTACTATTGCCTGGATCGCAGCCGAAGCAATCAACGAAATGGTTGTCCCCTCTTTAGATAAACCCCAGGAGCCGGACAGAACAGTGCCCGGAATAACTCCAATCAGGTCGAGTAATCTCGAATTCAAACATTATGGGAGCAGATGGGGAAACTTCGCTTTTTCCGTGAACGGCGTGGAAATGGCCGCCGGATACCAGAGCGAATTAATCGGTCTTCTATTTGACGACAATACCGAATGGCTTCATCTTAAAAATGCAAAGGTCAAGTTTGACAATCGGCCGGAGAGTAATGAATTTACAAGTACAGCTATTATTGAAGACAGCAGGAACGGAAAGTGGAAGATTCTAAAAAGCATAAGGCCGGGGGAGCATCAAGGAACACTCATCGTAGAAACCGAGCTGGAGGTCAACAAAGACAGGGATGTTATCCACATTCCGTGGATGACTATTTTCCCGGGTCTGGGTACATTCGGCCAGCGCAAAGACCAGGGCCTCTTCGCCGGTGTGGAATATCTCTGCGATGAACCCAGCAGCAGCGAAGCGGACATCGAGACATCGGAGCATATTCGCCGGGTGCCCGATCCCGTTAAGATAACATTTCCTCTTATGGCGATTGCGCACGGTGACAATTATTTTGGAGTAATCTGGGAGCCATCTGATATGGTGGCGGCTACTTTCGATTCGCCCGACAGAATTTACAATTCGGGCGCTCATGTTATGGCCCTGTCGGGACCTGCAGTCGGTGAGCTTCGTTTTGAGAATGATTTTTCCGCTCACACATCCTTGAGACTCGAAGCAAATAAACCATTGAAAGTCTCACTGCTGATAGTGGCAGGTATGGGAAAAACCATCGTCCCTGCAGTCAAGCATTACGCAGCTTTAAAGGGATTACCCGCTGTGCCCAGATTCGAAGGGGGCTTTAACGCCGCTGTCAATCTGCTCGCACACGGCTGGCTGGATTCACAGATAAATCAAAACGGTCTTTTCAGGCATGCGGTCTGGACCGAAAAATTTACAGCAAGCCCGGCGGCAGATGCCGTAATGTTTATCGACTGGCTCGCCAATAATACCGTAGATGAAAAACTTCGTGAAAGACTGGAAAATGCCAAAAGCCGGGGACTCGAAAGAATCCCATCAGGAAGACCTTTCTCGAGCAGCGTTTCGCACGCACATTTGCCAACAGCGCCTTTCATTCTCGGGCGCACCTTCGAATTCGTCAGACAAAGACACGATGCAGCACTGGGCCTGCTTAAAAATTTCGATGCAGACGGTATAAAAATCTACAGTCCGGGCAAAACGGATTATTCAAGAAAGCATTTCGCAAAACATGCTAACGGTTTGTCCGGACGGGATGTGGTCAGCATTCTTGAAGCTGCTGCTTTATCGGCAGATAAAAACCTTATCAATGAGGCGCTTCAACTGCTCGATAAGCAGACGACCCTTTATTCCAATACAGTCCCGCGCGGAGCACAAACCTGGGAGGTGCCGCTCCATACTCCCGATATACTGGCATCGGCCCATATGGTTAAGGCTTATACTCTGGGCTATATTATTTCGGGCAAAGGGAAATATCTTGAGCAGGCGCGGTACTGGGCATGGACGGGTGTTCCGTTTGTCTATCTTTACCCACCGACGTCCGGGACGGCAGGGCCTTACGCGACTATCGCCGTCCTGGGCGCAACTAACTGGAAGGCGCCGCTGTGGCTCGGAAGGCCCGTTCAGTGGTGCGGGCTTGTCTATTGCTCGGCACTACAGATGCTTAGTGAGTACGACCGTCAAGGCCCCTGGGGGAAAATCGCCAAAGGCATCACGACTGCCGGCCTGCAGATGTCCTGGCCTTTGACCGATGCGGAACGTCAGGGATTGCTGCCGGATTTCTTCGATTTGAGGGCGCAAATAGGTGCCGGGCCTGCTATAAATCCGGGAACGGTGCAGGCCCACCTGGCCGAACTCTACGAAAAAGGCAAAATATATGACGTAAAGAAACTACCCAATCATGGCTGGTTCATTCATGCACCTTGCATTATCAGCGATATTCGCGATGACAAAGATTGCGTTACATTAACGGCAGATGGCTGGGGCACCAAACGATACCGCGTGCTGATTTCAGGCATTGAAACAGAACCCAGCGAAGTGAGCCTTCGCAAAGTCGTTGGAAATACCGGCAAACAACTTGCCTTCAAATCCGCCGAGACAGAGTTCCACAGCGAATACAAGATTCTGATAATAGTCCTGGAAGGAAAAACGGAAATCCAAATCAAATAAGACGCATGGATTTCAATTATTCATGCTGTTTTGCAAATCCACAAAACGATTGTCAATGGATTGCGAAGGCATTACTATAGTGGCCAATAAGAACAAAGGAAACGAAAGGTTATGGCAGAAGAGCTAATCGGCATAATAGGAGGAACGGGGCTGGGCGACGCTCTGGCTGAACAAATAATCGATGCGGAGCTTTGCGACATCGATACGCCGTTCGGCAGACCGAGCACAGCCATTTTGGTCGGCAGGTTCGGCAAAAAGCAAATCGCATTTCTAAGTCGTCACGGCAAGGGACACAAACTATCGCCGAGTGAGGTCCCCTTTGCGGCAAATATTTTTGCCTTAAAAAAACTCGGCGTCCACACCCTGTTAAGCAGTGGAGCGGTAGGGTCGCTTCGAGACGAAATAGCTCCCGGAGATCTGGTTGTCGTCGACCAGTTTATTGACAAGACCTTCAAGCGAAAAAACAGTTTTTTCGACGGCTTTGGGGCCGTGCATTGCGAGATGGCCCAGCCGACCTGCGGGCGAGTTCGAGAGATACTTATCGATACTGCAAAAGGTATTAAAACAACGACACATCCAAAGGGCACATACGTATGTATGGAAGGACCCCAGTTTTCCACACGTGCAGAATCGTTTATGCACCGGAGCTGGGGCGGTGACTTGATTGGAATGACCGCAATGCCGGAAGCCAAGCTGGCCAGGGAGGCGCAAATCTGCTATGCGCTGGTTGCGCTGGCGAGCGATTATGACTGCTGGAAGCCCCACACAGGCGACAAAGACAAGCAAACCCTTCTCAAAGAGATAATCAGCAACCTCCAGGAGGCGACAAATAATTCTCTGGAGCTTATAAAGACCGTCTTATCAAGCGAGTGCGTGCTCGTCAGTGAGAGTTGTCACTGCCGAAAAAGTCTCGACCTGGCTGTTTGGACCGACCAAAGCCGGATCGAAGCAGTTGATAAGGAAAAGTTAAAACTGCTTTTCGAGTAGGTTGAATATTTGAAAGGATAAGAAAAATGAAAAATACGTTCCGAAAAGCGCTTGTTTTAGTAGTTGGCGTTGCCGTTACCTTGATTGCAGGCTGCGGCCAAAAAGAACCGCCGAATGTGAAAAAGAGCAGATTAACAGCTTCCGAGAACATAGAACTAAAAGAACAATTAAAGCAAAGCAGCAGGGAAATCGAAAGGCTGAATGAGCTGCATGATGAAAAGATTACGGAACAAAAAAATCTGCTCGAAAAATGTCAACAGGAAAAAGAGACCTGGAAAAAGAAGTCACAGCAAAACATTAGAGACCAGGTAAAGAGTGTTCTTGATACTGTTGTTGAAGAAAACGCAAAACTACGTGAGGAAAACGAAAAGCTCAAGACCCAAATAAAGGAGCTTCAAAAAGAGGGCGAACAGGGCGAAGACACGGAAAAGTAACATATCCTCAGTTGACAATTGAGTCGCTAATGCGTGCGGTTGCACACTTTCCGGGCTGCTGTTGTGTAATTGGGTAATTCTTCATCAGGGTAGTGTTTTTGCATTGCCGCCGCGACGAGTCCTACGAACATAGGCTGTGGTTTGAGTGGACGGGAGGTCAGGCAGGGATGCGCCTGAGTGCCGAAAAAGTACGCATGGGCCGGCAGCTCGAGTATCTGCATAATCGGCTGATTAGGTGCTTTGCCGGAAAATATCAGGCCGGCCATTTCCAGCCGTTCGATATAGCGAGGGTCAACCTCATAGCGATGCCTGAAGCGCATCCTGACCGAACCTGTCTCTCCGAAAAGTTTCCAGGCCATCGTCTTGGCTTTCAGCTCAATGTCCCTCCCGCCGAGGCGCATGTTTCCACCCAGGCCTTCAACTTTTTTCTGCTCCGGTAGTATGTCGATTACCGGCTCGGGACAATCGGGCTCAATCTCGGTGCTGTTGGCTTGTGTCAGCTCACAGACATTACGGGCATATTCGATCACAGCCATTTGAAAGCCAAAGCACAACCCAAGATAAGGCAGATTATTTTCTCTCGCATATTTTATGCAGGCAATTTTTCCCTCGGCACCGCGGGTACCGAAACCGCCCGGGACAATAATACCGTCAACGTCCTGAAGGTTCTCGGCGACATTTTCATCGGTAAGATTAGTTGTTTCGATCCATTTTATTTTTACGTCGCAGGCCAAAGCAATTCCGGCATGTTCGAGGGCGTTGATTATAGAGGCATAACTGTCACGGACAGATGTGTATTTACCTGTAATGCCGATGGTTATCTTGTGAGTGGCGGACCCGATTTTGTCGGTGAAATCGCACCACTGGGCCCAGTCTTTACGTTCCTGCCGCAGATTGATTCTGTCCTCAATTTTCAGGAGTCTGGCGACCTCGAAATCCAGGCCGACCTCCCTGAGCATCGCCGGTATCGTATATATACTTGCCGAATCCGGCAGACTAATGACTCTTTCAAAGGGGACATTGCTGTAAACACTAATTTTCTGTCTGACCTTTTCAGTGGCAGGATTTGTAGCTCTACAGGCTATGATGTCCGGCTGAATCCCTAACTGCATAAGCTGTTTGATTCCCAATTGCGCAGCCTTTGATTTCTGCTCACCGAGTGTCTTTGGTTCCAGTATATAGGTCAGAGCAACGAAGCAGCAACTGCCCGGGCCTTCTTCGTAGGCCAGCTCGCGCATCGCCTCGATGTAGTAGGCGTTTTCCAAGTCGCCGACGGTACCGCCGATCTCTATAAATACGACGTCGGCGTCAGATTCCATTGCAAGTTGACGCAACTTTAACTTAACCTCGCCGGTAACATGAGGGATCATCTGAACGTCTCTGCCGAGATAGTCACCGTGGCGCTCCTTGTACAGAATTGAGCTGAAGATTTGGCCGCTTGTGGCAAAATTCGCCCTGCTTAAATCCTGATTGAGCATTCTTTCGTATGTACCCAGGTCCATATCGCATTCCATACCGTCGTCGAGCACAAATACCTCGCCGTGCCGGAACGGATTCAGCGTGCCGGAGTCTATGTTCAAATAGCCCTCGAGCTTGATAGGCGCGACTTTGATGCCTTTATCCTGCATCAGCTTGGCAAGACAGGATGAAAATATTCCCTTGCCCAGCCCGCTCATCACCGTACCCATAACGAACACGTAGCGGCACTTTCCCTTCTTATATCCCTTAGGCACCGGCGAGAAAAACTCGCTCTCAGTCGAAACGTCACTGACCGAAGCTAATAAGTCATTATCTTTCGTCATAGTCTTTTCTTAGCTTTTATCAAAGAGGGCCACAGAGAAAATTCTAAAAATCATTTCTGTTGGGCTATCCTTAGCCTGATCTAATCGAGGCGAACACATGGCCATCTTTACTATTTTTTGTCATCAGTTTTCCCAAGCGAAAATTACTTTCAATCATCTGCACTTGTCAAATACATCCTTAAGACGCTGTGAGTCATCTCGTTTTACTCTTATATTCTTGTCACCCTCACTAATAACGGTCCAATTTCCCGTTTCCTGGATGACCTCTTTTATATATCTTTTTGCACTTCCTCTCCTTAAGTTTTGTTGTTTATCGACGCCAGCAAAAACAAATGTATTTTCTTGAGTGATCTTGTCATCAGTACAATGTCTCAAGTATTTATGGAGGGCATTCTTTATGCTTTGTGCATCTTTTAGTTTGCCTTGTTCACGAAACACATAAACCACAAAGAAACCAACGAAAAATACGAATAGAATCAATAGCAACAAACAAAACCATCCAGATATTTCAAAGGAGTGCTTAGCGACCAGCCAATTTCTTATATGTGTTCGAAAAAACCAACCTAAAACTGTGGTTACTATTCCACCTGAACCAAGTATATAAATCACCCAGTTTTCCACCAAAGATCTAAATAAATCTCTAACCAACTTCTTCATTAAAAATTCTCTTTTACTTTGTGGACACCGTGGCTTTTTTGTATCTTTTAACAAAATCCGCGTATTGCTCCGGCGTGTCGATACCGTCGCAGGTGTGTTTTACTTTGCCGACCAAAATACCATAGCCGTTTTCGATAGCCCGCAATTGCTCGAGTTTTTCGGTTTTTTCCAGCGGCGTCTGCGGCAGAGTGGTTATTTCCAGCAGGAATTTCTTGCGATAGGCGTAAATTCCGATGTGCCGCAGGTATTGCCGCACATCTCCGACGCCGGATTTCTCCCGGTCGTATGGAATCGGCGAGCGGGAAAAGTAAATCGCCCTGCCCTTCCGGTCGGTGATGACCTTGACAATATTAGGATCGGCGACCTGTTCGGCACTCTGGAAATCCGCCGCGAGTGTGGCCATCGGATAATCAGGATTCTCGACCAACAGCCTTGCCAGACGATCAATATTCTCCGGGTCGATTTCGGGCTCATCGGCCTGCAAATTCACCACAATCTCAACATCTATATCAGCAACGGCTTCGGCGATGCGATCCGTGCCGCTTTGGTGCTCGGGCGAAGTTAGAACACATTCGGCACCGAATGTTTTAGCGGCAGCAAGGACCTTTTCGTCATCGGCGGCTATTATCACCCTCTCAGGCAGTTTAGCTAAGCATGCCTGCTCGTAGGTGTGCTGGATGAGGAATTTGCCGGTATCTTTGGCGAGAACTTTACCGGCGAATCTGGTCGAACTGAAACGGGCCGGTATTACAGCTAAAATCTTCACTCTCGTTGAGCCTTATAAGCCAGCAAAGTCATATTGCCAGGTAAGCAGTATATATTCAGGGATCTCAATAGCCGTTTTGCCCGTACGGCTAAGAAATTCCAACTGGGCACTTACAATAAAAAGAAAACAGGGATTTGTCAACGGCTCTATCAGAAATTTTCCATTTTTGTTTCTTATTATTCAATCCGACCGCTTTTGAGTTGTCATACTGAGTAAAGAAAGTATACTTTATTGACTATTGAGTGTTGAATCTTTATCATTATTATCAAAATAAAATTTCTGGGAGCCGGAATTATGAAAAAGATTTTAGCAGTAGTTGTTTGTATCGTTTTAATTGTTGTTTTTGCCTCAACCAGTTGCAAACAGAAAAAAGAAGTAAGCACCGATAAGTATCGCATTGCCGTGATTCCCAAGGGCACAACGCACATTTTCTGGAAGTCGATTCATGCCGGGGCGGTCAAGGCCCAGCAGGAGCTGAAAGACGCTGGTCTTGACGTGGAAGTTATATGGAAAGGACCGCTCAAGGAGGATGACAGAGAATCGCAAATCAGGGTGGTAGAGGATTTCGTAACACGTGGCGTAACGGGAATAGTACTGGCGCCATTAGATGATGTGGCACTGCGGATGCCGGTCAAGGATGCCGTGAACAATGGTATCCCAGTAGTGATAATCGACAGCGGGCTAAAGAGCGAGGATTATGTCAGCTTTGTGGCAACAGATAACTATATCGGCGGCAAAAAAGGCGGCGAGCGCCTGGCCTCGATCTTAGGCGGCAAGGGCAAGGTAATTATGCTGCGATACCAGGAAGGTTCAGCGAGCACGATGAACCGTGAGCAGGGATTTCTGGATGTGCTGAAAGAGAAATATCCGGAGATTGAGGTAGTCAGCTCAAACCAGTACGGCGGGGCAACTACGGAAAGCGCTTACCAGGCCAGTGAAAACCTGCTGGCGCCATTGCGGACGGCTGACGGGGGGCTGACGATCAACGGTATCTTCTGCCCGAACGAGTCAACGGCATTTGCGATGCTCCGGGCATTGCAGGACAGCGGCCTGGCAGGCAAGGTAAATTATGTCGGCTTCGACAGCTCGGAGCGGCTGGTGCAGGGACTGGCCAATGGTGAGATTCAGGGGCTGGTTCTGCAGGACCCAATCAATATGGGTTACCTGGGAGTTAAAACTTTAGTGGCACATCTGCAGGGCCAGAAAGTAGATAAACGAATCGACACCGGTTCGGCAGTGGCGACCCCGGAAAATATGGACGAACCGAAGATGAAGAATCTTTTGGAGCCGGATTTCAAAAAATGGCTGAACGAATAGATTCGCAGCAACCAGTGGTACGGCTCCAGATGCAGGGAGTGTCTAAGCGCTTCGGCGCGACGGTAGCGCTGAAAGATGTAGGTATAAATGTAGCTGCCGGCCAGGTGCTGGCTCTGGTAGGTGAGAACGGCGCCGGCAAGAGCACACTAATGAAGGTGCTTTCAGGGGCAATCAAACCGGATGCCGGCCTAATGTGGCTTGATGGCGTTCCATATCGCCCCGGCAATCCCCTTGAAGCTCGGCGGGCCGGGGTGGCAATGATCTATCAGGAACTCTCCCTGACGCCGCATCTTAGTGTCCAGGAAAATATCATGTTGGGTATGGAGCCGACAGTGCTGGGCGTGGTTCGGTGGAGACAAGTGCGCCGGCGCGCGATTGAGGCGATTAAAGAGTTTGACAATCCGGAACTGACTCCGGATGCCCGGGTCGGCGGATTGTCAGTCGGCTCACAGCAATTGGTGGAAATTGCTCGTGCTTTAGCAATAGGTTGCAGGGTACTGGTTCTCGATGAACCCACCAGCAGTCTGACGCAACAGGATGTAGAGCAGTTATTCGAGATTATAGGGCGGCTCAAACAGCAGGGCAAAGCTATAGTTTACATTTCGCACTTTATCGAGGAGGTCAAGCGTGTCGCGGATAAAGTGGCGGTTCTGCGTGACGGACAAATGGTCGGCAGCAGTGATGTGGCAGCCATAAGCACAGACGAGATAATTTCAATGATGGTGGGCAGGCAGGTCGAGGATTTGTATCCGAGATCGGCACGGCAAGCCGGAGAGATTGTTTTGGAGGTTAAAGGTTTAGCCGGCCTTGAGAAGCCAAAGTCAGCGTCTCTGCAGTTGCACAGAGGAGAGGTAGTTGGCATTGCCGGACTGATTGGAGCCGGACGCACAGAATTATTGCGCAGCCTGTTCGGCTTGGATCCCGTTCGGGCCGGTCAAATCAAATTAGGTCTTTATACCGGACCTGCCTCACCGGTGCGACGATGGATGCAGGGGGCCGGCATTTTGAGCGAGGACCGCAAAGAGGAAGGATTGGCTCTTGCATTGAGCATAGCAGACAACGTTACGCTTTCCAAGCTCAGGGGATTCGGCCCTTTGGGTTTGGTGCTGCCGAGCCGACAGGACAAAGCTGCCAAACGCTGGATAAAGGAGTTAGGTATTCGTTGCCGCGGCCCAAAACAATCTGTGTTGTCGTTGTCGGGCGGAAATCAACAAAGGGTCGCACTGGCCAGGTTGCTTCAGCACGATGTGGATGTGTTTCTGCTGGATGAACCGACACGGGGTATCGATGTAGCGGCCAAGGCGCTTATTTACAAGTTGATCGACAAATTGGCCAGCGGCTCGCCAACCGAAGGGCGGGAGCCGAAGGCCGTACTAATGGTGAGCAGTTATTTGCCGGAATTGTTGGGTGTTTGCGACAGGGTCGCCGTGATGTGTCGTGGGAAATTGGGCCCGACTCATCCGATTGACCAGGTCGACGAGCACAAGCTTATGTTAGAGGCAACCGGACAGGAGATAAAATGTTAAGTGACAATGCCATAGAGGACAAAAGAGATTTTATGTCGGTTTTTAGGGCCTTGTTTGGGCTGGCCAGTATCAAGCTGGTCCTGGCTTTGCTTGGGATATTTTTGTTTTTTGTGGTTGCGATCGGCACTCAGGAAGCGGTTAAGGTTATAAGCTCGAATCAGGAGGTCCTGGCTGAGCTCGAAGCGCAAGGCATACCGGCTGATGAGCGTCAACGGGATTCGAGACTAATCAATCCGTGGCGGCAAGGTTGCAGCGCCTCTCTGCGTTTCTTAGGTTCGCGGAACACCGAAACGATTGCCCGGCAGACCACTATTGTTGGAATGGCAGCTTTGGGTATGACATTGGTGATTATTTCCGGTGGGATTGATCTGTCGGTTGGCTCGATCGTGGCGCTCAGTACAGTGGTGATTGCCCATTTGCTACAGAAAAGCGGTGCCGGGCCGATTGCCGCCGTTGCCGGCGGCGTTGCGGCAGGAGCGTTCTGTGGTCTTATTAGCGGGACGCTGATAACTTATCTTCGAGTTGTTCCGTTTATCGTCACTTTGGGGATGATGCTTGTAGTTCGAGGCACGGCCAAGTTTATCGGGCAAAATCAGAAGATAGATGTGGATACCGAACGGCTTAGATGGCTGGATGAGTTGATGGCCTCGATCCCGAAAGACAGAAGCTGGATGCTGCTGCCGTTGGGAGTGTGGCTCTTGATTTTAATGGCGGTGGTGGTCGCGATTTTGCTGCGCTATACCCGCCTGGGTCGACATATTTTCGCCGTCGGTTCCAATGAGCAAACGGCTCGTCTTTGTGGAGTGTCGGTTTGGCGTGTCAAGCTCATGGTTTTTATGCTGTCCGGGGCTTTTGCCGGTTTGGCAGGGCTTATGCAGTTTTCGAGGCTGACTGTGGGTGATCCCACCGTAGCGGTTGGTCTGGAGCTCGATGTAATCGCGGCGGTGGTTATAGGCGGTGGAAGCCTGGCCGGTGGAGAAGGTTCCATCCTGGGCACAATTGTCGGGGCGCTGATTATGACGGTCATCGCTTCGGGTTGTACACAAATGGGGCTGGCGAACTACTGGCAGGAGATTATTACAGGCGCTATTATAGTCGTGGCGGTCGCGCTGGATCGACTGCGTCACCGACGGACGGTCTGAATGATGCTCGATGCCGTTGTTTTTGAGAAAAAGAATCATTTTTCCGCCAACACTACGGTTCTGCAGATTTCCGCTTCCGTGGGGTTGACAATTATTCTTACGATTCAGGGATAATAAGGTTGGTATTCAATGTCAACGCAGTTAAGCACAAAAACTTTTGACAAGCAGCTACAGAAAAACGATAGTAGTCGGCGTGGAATCCAGCGGATTAGTGCTTGATATTTGATACGTAACTATAAGAAACAGCTATGATTGTCGGTGTAATGACAGCTCATTTGTCTTTGCAGGGGATAACCTCGCTCAAGGGAAAGAGAAGTATCGTCAAAAGCCTTATCGGGCGGCTCAAGAGCAGATTCAATATCTCAATCGCTGAAGTCGATCATCAGGACAGCAAGAGCATCGCGGTGATCGGCATTGCAGTTGTCAGCAACGAGGTCCGCTTCATCGACCAGCAGTTCGACGCGATTCTCAGTTTCATGCGGAATGACGGGCGGTTTTACCTCGGACAAATCGAACGCGAAACTTTCTCGTAATTCAAGCACCGAGTATCGATTCAGAAAATAATATCAACAACAAATCTAGCGCCAAGAAATATATCTATTGTCATTGCTGCACAAAGTACAACCTGCCGGAGCGGGCGCATCAGCAATTTTGTATGTGCCATAAAGAATATAACAGCGACCACAATTGCGCCGAGTATGTATATCTTGGCAGCTTCGGTAAACAGCTTGGCGGTATCTTCAGCCAGCCCTGCGAATATCTGAAAGGATTCTGTTGCCAATAGCAATGTCGCGATAGCAAGTGCGCCCATAACTATTACGTCAAACAGAATCCACTTTCTGTCGGCGAAGCCGGCACAGATAAGCCCCTGCATCCCTGCGCCAATAAGTATTGAGCTGCACAGTATGCTAATGGCAAGCCAGATAACAGGGCTGACACCGAAAACCGAATCGCAAAAGGCTAATATCGTGCCGATGACAAAAATTGCTATTATACCGAACCTGCGAGTTACCAGACCCGTTAGATATTTGCCCTTTTGGTGAATATCACCCATACATAGCATTTCTATGGGGGCAAAAAGCATAGAAAAGCCCATAGTCAGTGCTGCCATCGGAATATGATAAAAGCCGACTAAAGTCATCTGCCGCTTAGCTGAAACAAGGGGAGCCAACAAGCCAAGCAAGTCATCTGTATGTAATTTGAGTTTTATAGGGACAGGGTACAGATGGTAGTGAGCAGAAATTTTGAAAAACAGCACGATTGCTACAAAAGGCAGAACAGAAAGCGGCACGCGCAGCAGCTTCCACCTGGTTTTAGGACCAAACACGGCCGGGCAAAACAGCCACGGTAGAGCCGCTACTAAAAGACCTGCCGAAGGGTGAAACTTAGCCAATCCAAGTGTAAACGGCCCGAAGCCGTAAATAGCTCCTGCAAAAAACGACTCGGTAAATCCAGCCACCCAGCGCCTACTGAGTACATAACAACCCAATGAGGCCAAAAATGAATTCGCAACCAGAAGATAGAGAATCTTGTCGAAATTTTTGAAATACGGCTGATAAAGATATGTTGCAAAGGCAATGTATATTATGGCCGCCACGACAAACAATGCAGCGCCTGAGTTTATATGACTGCTGATCCTGCTGGTTTTTCCGTCCAGTCTCTCAATCATAGATTATTCTCACGAAAATGGTTTGGCCGCCCTGAAATGAGGTTCATACTTACAAAGCATCCATCACCAAAATTACCCGCTAAATTCAAAAGACCAGGGTACTGCATAACCAACTTAGAGTTTGACCTTTGTTTCCGACGGCTTCTTTGTGGATGGTTTCTCCACATCAATTATATCTATTTCCGATTTCGGACGTGCTAATTTCGGGCATTCCCCGGTCCAGCAATAGAGACAGAGCTTCTCTTTAGGCAGCCCAATAGCATCGACCATATCGTCCGCAGTCTGATATCTGAGAGTTGTAACACCCAGGTCTTTGGCAATCCATTGGACCATTTTTTTGTACTTTTTGGAGTTGTGGTCTATGTACTGCGAGACATCTTCAACGTCACGCTTCTCCAAGCTGCTTATGGCTTTTCGAGCGACCAGCTCATGAATGGAACGCGTGGAGAGATTGAACCTGCACGGAAACATCAAAGGTGGACAGGCGGGTCTTATATGTATTTTCCTGGCCCCGCAGTCCCAAAGTTTCTTTATTGTGAAGTTCTTGAGCTGGGTTCCTCTGACGATCGAATCCTCACAGACGACGATGCTGTTACCTTCGATCACCTCTTTAATGGGAATAAGCTTCATCTTGGCAATCAGGTCACGCGTGTGCTGTGAAGGTGGGGTATAGCTTCTGCCGTATCCCGGTGTGTATTTTACCAGGGGGCGTCTGAACGGCTTACCGGATTCCATGGCATATCCTAATCCATGGGCAAATCCAGAGTCCGGGACGCCTGAGACCAGGTCTACATCAATGTCTTTATCATACTTTGCCAAATACCGGCCACAGGTTTCCCTGACTACCTCAACATTTATTCCTTCGTAGTTTGAGGCGGGAAAGCCGGTATATATCCAGAGAAACGTGCATATTTGGCTTATACTACTTTGACCCGACCTCTTCTGTACCATCCCATCCTCATTGAGCAGAACTATCTCCCCCGGTTCAATATGCTTTACAACCTCGAATCCATTGTTAGGGAAAGCACTCGTCTCAGTAGTTACCGCCCATGAATCCGATCGCCTGCCAACAATAAGTGGTGTATATCCAAGTCTGTCTCTCGCTGCATATATTCCATCCTTGTTCAGCAACAAGAGTGAGCAGGAACCCTCAATGACCTCAAACATCTTCTCTATACCATCAGCCAAATCGTTTCCCTGGTTGACTAACTTTGCTATCAATTCGGGAGTATTAACAGCTCTCTCACTTACTTCGCTGAAAGATATTCCCCTGCTCAGCAGTTTTGTCGCCAGCTTTTCGGCATTCTCTACAAATCCGCTTGTTGCTATGCAGAATGGTCCAAATCTTGAGTTCAGATAAATAGGTTGTTCGTCATAATCGCTTATAACGCCGATGCCTTTGTTGCCTTCTATATGTTTGTAGTCATCAAAGAATTTTGATTTGAACTGGCTCTGGTTAAGGTTGTGTATTTGGCGGGTAAAGTCCTCCTTTAGGACTGCTATGCCTCCATATTCAGTGCCCAGATGCGAATGATAATCTGTGCCATAGAAAAGTGTTTCTGCGCAATTTCCTTTTGAGACCACCCCGAAAATACCGCTCATGTTTTTGGCTCCTATGTGTTTTGTCTGAGACTTATTTATAAATTGCTCAGCGACACCGCCAAGCCCCTCTTTATCAACATTGTATCATATTTACATTTGTGCGTACAAACCCAAATGGAAAATATTGGTTCAAACTTAATATCTGTCACCCAAACGCAAGCCGGTCCTGGAGATTAGACCGACGAGACACAAGTCATTTGAAAACTACTCTTCCGGTACCGGTTGTTATTCTGCCTATCTTGTACACCTTCTCGCCAAATCGCCTTAGCTTGTTTGCTATTGAATTGGCGAAATCCTCAGCCACTATCAGCACAAATCCTACCCCCATGTTGAAGACTCGGAACATTTCATCTTCTTCGACAGGACCTTTTGCCTGCAGAAACGAGAATATCTTCGGGACTACCCAGCTTGATTTTTTTATGACCGCGTCGCAATCTCTCGGCAGCACACGCGGAATGTTGCCCGGTAGACCGCCGCCGGTAATATGCGCCATCCCGTGAACAACGCGTTTGACCTTATATTGGCCCATTAGTTTTACTATTGGCCGAACATATATTCGCGTCGGCTCCAGCAGCACATCCCCAAGCGCAACGCCATCGAGTTCAGCCAGCACATCTGTCATTTTGAGCTTTGCCTGTCTGAAACAGATATTTCGAACGAGCGTATAGCCATTACTATGCAGTCCGCTCGAGGCAAGACCGAGAATCACATCACCTCTCCTGATGTTTTCTCCTGTAATGATCCTTTTCCGCTCGGCTACCCCGACGGCGAAACCAGCCATATCAAAATCACCTTTGCTATAGGTATCCGGCATTTCAGCTGTTTCTCCACCGATTAGTGCACAGTGGGCTTGACGGCAACCAGCCGCTACGCCTTTTACAAGCTCAGTGACTATGTCCGGCTCCAGCTTGTGAACCGCCAGGTAGTCTAAGAAAAACAAAGGCTCGGCACCCAGCACGAGCATATCGTTGACATTCATCGCAACTAAATCTATGCCGACGGTATCGAACTTCTTTATTTTGCCTGCCAATTGGACCTTGCTGCCCACTCCATCAGTGCAGGCTAAAAGAACAGGATTCTTGTAATTTCGTTTAAAGAGCCTTTCGTCATAATCCAGACGAAACATACCCGCGAAGGAGTTTTGTAAATCGATAACCCTCGGCCCGAACGTGCTGGCAACGGCCGAACGTATTTGCCGAACCATCTGATCGTTGGCATCAATACTAACGCCGGACTCTTCGTAGCTTATGTATTTGCTCATTAGCGGATAAAATAATTCAAATTCCGAGCTTCCCACCAAGTTTATTGGATGAGAATCCTAAATCTCGATTCTATTCTTCTACGTCAAACATATTCAATTGGTAGTGCTCCAGGGCGAACTTGTTAACCACAACATTTGTCGGTATCCTGTATTTGCCATCCCAGCAGGCGGTACAGTAGTGGCTCGCCGGCAAAGCTGCACACTTAAGGGTTCCTTCCAGCGACATATAACCTATACTGTCAACCTCAAGAAATTCCTTTATTTGCTCCAAATTGCGATTGTTTGCCAGCAGTTCTTCCTTGGTCGGGAAATCGACACCGTAAAAACAGGGAAATCTGATTGGAGGGCAACTCACTCGCATGTGAATTTGCTTTGCGCCGGCCTGGCGCAATGCTCTTATCTTGCCTCTTGTGGTTGTACCGCGAACGATTGAGTCATCCACAACCACGACCCGTTTTGCGGCTACCACCTCGTTAACGACCGCCAGCTTGAGTTTAACCTCAAGCTCTCTTTTTTTCTGGTCCGGCGAGATAAACGTTCTGCCTACGTAGTGGCTTCTGACCATTCCCATATCGAAAGGTATTTTGCTTTGCTCTGCGTATCCCACTGCCGCCGAGGTCCCTGAGTCCGGCACCGGTATCACCACGTCGGCGTCAACAGGGTGTTCTATCGCAAGCTGTCTTCCGAGCTTTTTTCTGAATTCGTGAACATTTTCGCCAAAAAAGGTGCTGTTTTGCTTGGCGAAGTAGATGTGCTCGAAGATGCAGTGGGCCGGTGTGACGGTGCCGGGCGTTACGAAGAATCTGCTGGAGAGGCCATTTTTGTCCAGTCGAACGATTTCACCCGGTTCGACTTCGCGAACGAACTGAGCCTCCACAGCATCAAAAGCACATGTCTCGCTGGCAACAACATAGCAGCCTTTATCGGTCTGGCCGAGGCACAAGGGCCTGATGCCATAAGGGTCCCGAGCTGCTTCGATACGGTCGGCATACAGAAAAAGCAGACTATAAGCCCCCTGAAGATGGTTAAATACATGTGCCAAGGGATCTGATTTGCTGACGTGGGTCGGCTTGGCAAGCAAATGAATAATTACCTCGGTATCAGCTGTGGACTTAAAAATGCTGCCGTACGCCTCATATTCATCACGCAGCAGAGATGCGTTTACGAGATTGCCGTTATGTGCCACAGCCACCTGCCCCCGGGAGTACTCTGCCAAAAGCGGCTGACTGTTTGCAACTCTGCTGGTACCTGCCGTTGAATACCGCACGTGGCCGATCGCTATAGGATTGGACAATTTTTCAAAAATGTCCTCACCAGCACGGAAAACCCTCCTAACCGTGCCCATACCCGTATAGCACTGCAGTGAATCACCGTCGCTGGTGGCGATTCCCGCCGATTCCTGCCCGCGATGCTGAAGACTGTGCAAACCGAAATAGGTTTTTTGAACTGCCTCGGAGTCACCAAAAATGCCAAAAAGACCACAGCTTTCTTTCTTCTCTGAAACCATAAGCGGATTTTCAATTTTCAATCACTAATTGTCAATTGAAATTCGGAAATGAATTGCTTTTTCTTCCTCGCTCCACAAAAATTTTTCCTTTTCCACGGTATTACCGATTACAGGACTTCTGACCGGACTCGGGGTACATAAATTCAGGTATTCGTTGAATTTTGCCCTCGGCATTGACGCAGGCCACCGTGCTGGCACCCTCAGCCAGGATTACTCCATCGCAGCAACGTGTCAGTTTATAGACATGCTCAACCTTACTGGCGGTAACAGTCGAACAGGTCGTTTCTAATTCAAGCTCCTCATCGTATCGTGCAGGCCGGCGATATTTTATCCGTAACTCAGCTACGACAAAAAACACGCCAGCCTGTTCAAGGTCTTTGTACGCCAGCCCGTTGGCACGTAAAAGCTCAGTGCGTCCCATCTCAAACCATACCGGATAAACGCTATGGTGCACGACTCCACCTTTGTCGGTTTCAGCGTATCGAGGAAAAATAGTTATCTTATGGCTATGAATAGTTATTCGTTCAGGGAAATTCATTTCGCACTCTCAATTACGGTATAATGGCCAATATCTGGTGTACTTGAAATTCGGGCAAGTCAGCTTCAATACGGCCATTCTTATAAATCCAGCCATTCAGCTCAATTCCCTGAGGCTCAAGCCTTATTGCAGCGGGTCTCGAAGGAAATTTTATCGAAACATGACACGGCCGCACCGGTGGAATATCGGTAATATGGTTATACGGCTTACCCCATTGTAAACCCAATGCTTCCCGTGTGCCAGGAGCACGATTCACCAAGTGAAGGAAACTGTTTCCCTTACCTCGCCGTAGCACCACTTCAACAGTTTCAGGAGCATCAGTAATAACCAATCGCTTTTCTGGCGGCAGAGACTCCTGCAAAACGTAGGATAACAGCAGGGATGGCACTTCGCGTTGCTTTTCGGGAAGTTGAAACAATGGGAGAAGGACACATACAGCCTGGCCTTTGCCAACTCGATGCTTTGTAAACAACGGATATTTTCGGCCCTGTTTGTCCTCGGCTGACAGCAAAACCTCCGCGCCTACCGCTTGCGTTCGATGCAATTGATTTCGAAACTCTAAGGATCGACTACCTATTTTGACAGTCCAATCTTCCGACACTTTCGGGCTCAACAACAGTTCCAGGCCTAAAAGCTCAGGCAATCCGGCGAACGTCAAGCCTTTTCCGGTTATTATTACAGTTCCCCCATTTGTAACATAACGGCGTAGGGCCTGGGCGTTGTCTGAATCAATCAGTTCAGGATTTGCCACAATCAGCAACAGGCCGTCTATATCCAGAGAACGCAGCCGATGGTCGGATATCATTTCATAGTTTAAGTGGGACCTGCACAATACCTCTGTAACAGCGTGCATATAGTTACCTTGTGGAAAAACACGAGTAGCCCCATTTCCAACAGCATAGTGATTCACGGCACTATAAAGCAAAGAAACGTCCGGAATACGCTCGCTTTGCAGACACCATTTCTGCCTTTCGCGTAAAAAAGGCGCGACTACATTACCTAAAAACTCATGACATTCGCGCGAAAGACCGCTTGTGGGACTTGGAGTATCCCATGCGAAGTAACGACCGCCATTGGCGATAATAATGGCCATTTCCTGCTTTATCTGCTCCATCGGTTTCGGGGTACGACCGTCGGCATTCCGCAGAAAAACTGTGGTCATCAAATCGAAAGGTTTATTCTGGGAATCATACCAATGGGCTTCCTGGGAGAGCAGGTCAACATTATTTCCATGGTCGCCCGTAAGATAATCAATACGCCAATACGGCTCTTCGGGCATCATCAACGAGTAAGCCCAGTTCACAGCGACCAGACAATCAGAGTCTTTTTTCTTTATTCTGTCCACAGTCTGGCGAATAAACTCGCGATATATCCGGCGCTGCATTTCCTTGTATTCGGGCCAACCTTTATCTTGAGAGTTTTTTGGCGCTTCAAGTCCGTGCTCGCGGCGAAATCGAGTGCGGCATTTATCGCAGTAACAAACATTGACAGTGAAACACGAACCATCGAACCAAAAACCGTCCGGCTCGTATTTTTCCATAATTTCTTCAACCATCGGCCAAAGGTACTCCTGGGCAACTCCCGAATGGTAACATAGCATACGTTCGTAGAGTTTATTGTCAGCCTTGATCCGATTCCATTCCGGATGCCGCTTCATGATTTCTCCATCTCGCCCGATGTTATAATAAGCACTGAAGCGGTAACCATCTTTGCGGGCGATATCGCGCCAGACGGCCATTACATCACCTTTGAGTTTCGATGGAGTATGACCAATCTTTGTCGGATAAGTTGTCCATCCCGGATTGCCCTTGGCGTGTATTTGGATAATATCAGGCCGAGATAATTCAATCAGCTCGGCGGTAACGGCAGGATCGGCATCTTTTCCAACTTCGTTCTTATCCGATGTATGATGGTCCTCGTGGAGCAGATAGAAACTTTTGCTATACCAACTTTCGCCCTCCGATGCACTGCTTTCTGAGACCCAACATCCGCAGAAAATTATCAAAACAATTAACATTAGCAAACAGATTTTCATTGTAATTCCTTTAACCCAATTTCCTATTCCTGTATCCAGTATCTTTCTATCTCTTCCAGTGTTTTGCCTTTGGTCTCCGGCACGAACCGCCAGACAAAGGCCAGCAAGGCAATACAGAAAATACCGTACAGCCAAAACGGGAAGGCGCGATGAAATTTCTCGAGCAGCCATGGATTCTCATCCATTATTGTAAATGTCTGGGTCACGACGTAGTTCGCCAGCCACAGAAACACCGTCGCCACACCCATTGCACGACCACGAATCCGCGTCGGGAATATCTCCGAAAGAATCACCCACGTCACCGGACCCACCGAAAGGGCGAAGCACGCGATATACCCAAGAATAAAGACCAACAGCCATATCCCCGTCGTCCGCTGAAGATAGCCGGCAAGTCCCATGGCCGCCAGGCAGATTCCCATCCCAGCTGAGCCGATGAGCATCAAGGGCCTGCGGCCAAGACGATCTACCGTCCAGATGGCAATCACGGTGAAAGTCAGATTCACCACGCCAACGATAACCTCCTTTAGCAAGGCGGCGTGTGTGCCCGAGCCCATTTTCTTGAATATCTCGGCCCCGAAATATAAAAAGACATTGATGCCTGTAACCTGCTGCAAGACGGCAAGCACAATACCTATTACGAGCAAGATTCGCATCCCCGGCCTGAACAATTGCCCCAGCGAACTACTCTCGTGGGCAATCGCATCCTCGATGGACTCCAGTTCCCGCTGGCCGTGGGCGCGGCCTCCTACGCGAGAAAGCACTGCTAAGGCTTTCTGACGCCGACCATACTTCGCCAGCCATCGTGGACTTTCCGGAACAAAGAAAAGCAGTACCAATAGCAGCAGTGCCGGTAATGCTTCCGAGCCAAACATCCATCGCCAGCCGTACTGCAAATTCCAGGACTCGGTACCTTGCAGAGCAATAAAGTAGTTGACCAGATACACAACCAGGAAACCTGTCACAATCGCGAATTGATTGACCGAAACCATTCGACCCCGGATGCGTGCGGGTGATATCTCCGCAATATACATCGGCGAGGTGATGGACGCCGCCCCCACCCCAACTCCACCTATTATCCTGAAAATCACGAACATCGTGATATTTCTCGGCAGCGCCGTCCCGACCGCTGAAATGAAGAACAAAATCGCCGCGACGATGAGCGTCTTCTTCCTGCCAAGCCAGTCGCTCAGCAATCCCGCAAACGAAACGCCAATCGTACAGCCGATTAACGCACTGGCTGCTACCCAGCCCTTTTGAAAGCTCGGGTCAAGGTTAAAATGGACCTCTAAGAAACCGATCGCTCCGGCTATCACGCCTGTATCGTAGCCAAATAAAAGCCCGCCCAAAGCAGCCACAACACACACAAGCGCCACGTACAATACGCTTCCCTTTTTGTCATCCTGCATTATCGCTCCATCCGTTACTTAGCTTCATCTTCCGACTACGAACAGTTGTCCAAAGCGTACTTCAGAGCCCAGTCGATGAACGTCGCATGATTGTTGTTCTTGTAGTTACCACCAGGTGTTTTGCACCTGGCCCGAGCCTCGCGGATTTGCTCAACGATAGCACACGCCTCGGCACCCACACGCTGAATCTCTCTGGCTGCGTACAGGACGGTCTCTTCCCTGTCCTCTTTTAGTCCATCGGCCAGGACAAGCAGCGCCGCCTCGCACGAACTGCCCTGTGGCGGGGCCATCCTGCAGAGGGCCCCAGCGGCCGCAAACCTCACATTAGGGCTGACATCCTTCAGAACACGCTCGAGCGACTCGGTCGCCCCTTTGGCCTCTGAGCCCAAGGCGTCCAGCGCAATTACGGCCCAATAGCGCACGGCGCTGTCCGAATCGCTCAACAACCCGATTAGGTCGGGAATGTTGTTCGGTCCTTTGCCGACCAAATCGGCAGCAGCGAGGATACGCCGCTGAGGATATTTGCGGGCATTTTGCGCTATCTCGTACGGCGTTGAGCCTTCGGCGCGAATGTGCATCTCCGCCTCCGGCAGTAATCCTGTGTCATGCGTCTGGAGCATCCATTCACGGTGCACCTTACGCAGCCTTTCGAGAATTTTTCTATGTCGAGGGCGTTCCGCCAGGTTATCTATTTCGTGCGGGTCAGCCAAAGTGTCATAGAGTTCCTCGGTCGGTCTGGTTGGTGCCCAGAATGATTTTTGTACCTCCGAAAGCTTTCCTTCTGCAACCACTCGCCGCAATTCCTTCATTATTTCTGCCCTGTCCGGATATTCACTTGGCTGGATATACGGCAAATTCGGCAGATAATTACGAATATACTTGTAACGCTTGTCACGCACGCAGCGAGAAAACTCATACGCCTCATCAACCCGACTCGACGCCCCATAGATATATTCTCGTGGCGGTTCCGCCTTGGCGCCAAGAAATGCTCCTCCCTGCATAAAGTCCTGGACCGGTAATCCCGCCAGCCCTAAAACGGTCGGTGCAAAATCAACGAAACTCACCAACCTGTCAATTTTTCCACCTGCCTTGACCGGCGAGAAGTTCCGATACCGTTCAGGAAAGTGAATGATTAACGGGACATGCAGGCCTGAATCGTAGAGCGTTCTTTTAAAACGTGGGATTCCCATGCCGTGGTCTGAAAAAAAGAATACTATGGTACTATCGGCCAGACCGTCGGCCTGGAGCTGGCTGAGTAAGTCCCCGACTTGTTTATCCATAAATGTAATAAGATTGTAGTAGCGGGCCCATATTTTCCGCACAAACTCAGTATCGGGATAGTATGGCGGCAAAGGAATCTTACGCTCATCATGGCGCTCTTCAGGTTTGAGTTTTGAACTATATGTGGCGAAAAATTGCTCGTCGGAGCCGTTAATCTGGCCCTGGTGTGTGGAGGTAAAATTGAACACGCTAAAAAATGGCTGGCCGTCCCTGCGCTTACGCCAATGAGCCTCATTGCTCGATTCGTCCCAGACATTTATATCGGTAAAGTTATAATCTTTTTTGTAATTATTCGAACAGTAGTAGCCGGCCGACCGAAGGTATTCCGGAAAACACCTGATTTGCTTCGGCAATTGTACTTCGGAACGCAGATGCTGCGTACCCATGGAAGTTGCATACACCCCTGTTATAAGGCAGGAACGCGACGGTGCACATACCGGAGCGGTCGCAAAAGCCCTTGTATACAACACCGACTCTCCAGCCAGCTTATCCATGTTAGGCGTTATTGCATTGCTGTCACCATAACAGCCCAGGTAGGGACTAATATCTTCACAAGTAATCCAAAGAATATTAGGTTGTTCCCGGGATGCTTCGCTGGTTTTCTGTTTTGTCGGGCCGACGCACCCTGAAACAGCAAAGCCTGATGCACAGAATCCCACTGCTTTTAGGAAATCACGACGCGAACTCTTACTCGTACTCATTTCAATTCTCCAAAACTACTCTAACAGACTCAGAACTATTTGCCCAAAGCTATCACTTTAAAATCTCGCAGGCTGCGAACTGCCGCACCATTTGCTCCAGCCAATTCAGCGACAAGCTGATAATCTCCCGTTTTATTCGGAATCCTCTGCTGGTTAAATGTTATAACTTCCCGGCCGAGACTCTCCACGATACAACTTCGAGACTGCTCAGCGATGACTTGTGTGTTATGCATAATTAGCAAACGGACAGTTCCCTTCCAGTTTTCATAAAAATCGTTTATTACAAAGACCTTGAACTGTTGTTCTGCTCCACCTGTGAGCTCTTCATCCCAGAAATCAATCATCAGCCCCACCGGTGAAAAGGCATCGCGAACATACTGCTCGAAATTCGGTTCGAAGGTCAGTCTTTCCAAATCGATGAAATGGTCACTCGTAGCACCGCCTTGAGGTCTGGGTTTGTCACCAGCTCGCGAATACCCTAATCCGCAAAAGTGCAGCACACCGGCACACTCACGATGACAGCGCCAAAACTCGGTTAGTGCCGCTAAATAACGAGCATAAAGCAACCGCCGTTCAGCCGCGGTCGAGCCCGGGCCAAGCAGTTTTTCATAAATACTTCCAGTCAAACAGGTAGTGCTTCCGTCACGATTGAGCCATAACCAGCCATATTCGTTAATAATAATGGGCTGATGATATTTTTCCTGTTCCTTTCTCACTGAGGGACGGCCAGAAGTCTTCGCCATATCTGAAAGGGCAAATTTTCGGTCATCCGCCCAATATTCCTTCCATAACTTGGAAAATAAATAGGGATGGGTCTCAACACAATCGGCCTCCGATTGAGGTATTGCCCAGCCATTGTCCCACGGCCGACCGGACAAATCCAGTTCACGCACAGCCTGCAAAGCCTTGCCGGTTTCGTCGGTAACACTTTCGTTCTGTGCATCCCATATAACAACACACGGATGGTTCCATCGCTCACGCATCCATTCGGTATATTCGGGAATGATCTTCTCGCTCACGGGATTTTCCGGGGCCCGATTGAGCAGCCAGATGGGAAACTCATCCTGAATAAGAAAACCTTCTTCGTCAGCGATTTCATACCAGATTTCAGGTGGAAAGCCGATGCAATAGCGAATCGAATTCCAGTGCATACTCTTGAATTTGCGGTGCAATCGCCGCACCCACTCAGCCCGCCATGGCTTGTCACCTCGCCCGTCATCCTCAAAAAACCGATATGCGCAGACATTAGTTCCGCGCATATAATAAGGCTTGCCATTCAAAATCGCCCGACCGCTTTCTTTGTCAAATCGAAACGACCGCATTCCAAAACGAACCTTAACGGTATCCGTGCCGATATTCAACTCCAGCTCATACAGAAACGGATCCTCCGGCGACCAGAGTTTGCAATTGCCCATAGGAAGGATTGTATCGAAGGGAAACACAGGATCATCTCCGAGTTGTCTTACACTGGTCAAATCAGAGCTTCCAGATTTTCCGCTTTTGAATTCTCGTGCTTTACAGATAATGTCAACCGTGTCCTTAAGTGTCGGATTTTGAATCAGCGATTCGACACGAACTGAATTATCTTCAAGTTGCGGAACGACCTGGATATGGGAAATGTATGGTGCACCGGTGAGAATAAGCTCCACCGAGTCGTATATGCCGGGAATATATAGATATTTTTCGAAGTCCCAGCCGCTTGGCATACCTTCCGGCAAACACTCACGGTCGGCACCGACACGTATGGTTAACTCATTCTGCCTGCCTGAACCTTTGAGAAATTTCTTTACGTCCAGCAGAGCGGGGGTGAAACACGGCAGATGTTCGCCGACAACTTTGCCGTTAAGAAATACCTTTGTGCCGTACTTCGCTTTGTGGATTTTCAAAATCGCAACGGCTGGAATCTGTCCTTCAACAGTGAATGTACGTCGATACCAAAACGCCTGACGTCTTGGGCTTTTTTTGCCGACCTCTTCAAAGGAAGGCTCCGCCATATCAACAAGTCCCGGCACGGGCACCTTGTGGCCGAAACTCCCGGGAACAGAATCCATCTCGCCTTCGGCAATTTCCCAAACGCCATTCAGACTGATTATCTGTCTTGAGCCTGAATCACCTGCCCAAAGTGTGACGTTGACGCTAAAAAACAAACCCGAAGCGATTAGTGATATTATTACGCTGTGTGGATGGTTTTGGGTCTTCATAATCTTTCGTCCTTATACTTCTCTACCCAGAGCCTCGAACATCGCCAACACATTTTCGGTTGGAGTATTGCACTGAATATTGTGAATGGCGCTGAAGACAAAACCGTTCTTTTCGCCGAAGGTTTTGAGCCGCTCGGTGACCTCCTGGCGGACCTGGCCGGGTTCGCCAAACGGCAGCGTCTTTTGGGTATCCACGCCGCCTCCCCAGAAAACGATCCGGCCGCCGTACTTGTCCACCAAATGCTGTGGACCCATACCCTTGGCTGAGGTCTGGACGGGATTTAGAATATCAAAGCCTGCTTCGATGAATCCCTCAATCAACGGCTCACAGCCCCCGCAGCAATGCTTCATCGACTTCCATTTGGTGCGGGCGTGAATCCAGTCGTTAAGCTTTCTGCTGAACGGCAGATAAAGCTCCCGGTATGTTTCAGGGCTGCAAAACAGTGTATTCTGTGCCGCCAGGTCAGTCCCATCCAGCCACACAACGTGTACTCTGTCACCAACGGCCTGATGAATCCGCTCAAGATTCTTAATTGCGATCTGGGCCTGTGAGGCAAAAACCTCTTTAATATATTCTTTTCGAGAGACGGTGCTGATGTACCATTCTTCAATGTCACGAATACCTTTCGGATGCTTCAAAGAAGCCGCCGGAACCAGCGCTATATCCCCAAAGGCGGTTCCCGGAAATCCCGCTGTAATCGCAAGGTCAGTATTGTCATACAGGTCTTTTGCATTTAACTCATAAATCTTCAAATCTTCATCACTGATAAGTACAAACTCCTCAAGATTATCAGCCGGATCGAGCTTGTCCTCTTCAATCGGCTCTTGGCGAACAATATCATCAAAATAAAATCCGCCCCTGGGCATTCGTCCCGAAGCCGGGACCGACTTGTCACCTTGCGGGTACTGGAGAATATCACCGTTAGGTTCAGGCTCAGTGTTAAACCTGTCCGGAACAAGCACATTTGTGCCGTCGAAGGTCCTCCAGGGCTTCCAGTCCTTATTTGCAAAGCCAAAGTGGTTCTTCGGCCCGGGCAGATTAACCGTATCAATTCCCAATATATCCCGCAGTTCAGCCGCAACCTCACCAAGCATTTGATAAGGCTCGACTACTTTCACCGCAGTACCAGCCTTATCCAGACCGAGTGCCTTACGCAAATTCGCTATGACACTGACGTGAGCCCCTGTCCCGAGCGTACCGCCCAGGTCCACAGGAACACGGTCCACCGGCTGGTAATCGAGCGCCTTGAGCAGGCGTTCTCTGCCGGTCATAACAGGTTCGACAGCGGAATTATTTTTCATAAAGAATCTCCTATAGCAGGCATTTTTTCGTTCTTCAATCGGTGACAGACAATTTTCTGCCGTCATTCTATCACTTCCTTAGCACAATTACAAAGGCTGCGTTTTCGCTTTATATTGCAAAATATGCTTAACAAACAATCAAGTCGCCCGTCGGCATTGACGATTGAAGAATATAAATACTTGACATATTCGCTATTTGACACAATAATTAATTTACTTACCCTTGATGAAGGGCTTTTTTTATGCTTATGAAATTGTGAAAGGACAAATTATGAGAACTTACTCTCTTAGCTTAAGAATTCTGGTCTGCCTTGCTATATTTTTCGCCACTTTCAACCTTAGCTGTCGGCCTAAAAGCCCTGAAGAGGCTGATGCCGACAAACTTGAACCGAACGCCCCTGCCGAACCAAAAGCTGCTAATATCGCCGTTACTGTCAACGGCGTCGATATTGCCGAAAGCGAGATAGAAAAAATCATCGAGCCTCAGCTTAACGCAATAACCAAACAGGCTGCACAACTGCCGCCAACGTTTGCCGAACAATATAAAAAACAGCTCAAAGAGCAGGCCCTGGAACAGATGATCCGCGAACTGCTACTGGATGAAAAGATAAAAGAAGCCAATATAATAGTCACCGAAGAAGAAGTAACGAACCAAATAAGAGAAATTATTTCTGCCCAGAAAGAGCCGTTATCTTTAGAAGAATTCAAGAAGAAATTAGAAGAATACGGTCAAAGTTTTGATGAAGTGAAAGCGGATGTTCAAAGTAGGTTGTCCCGTTATAAGTTTATGGAAACTCAATGGTCGGGCAAGATAAATGTTACAGAAGGCGATGCCAAAAAGTATTATGATGAAAATCCGAAGCAGTTCGATACACCCGAACAGGTCAAAGCGAGTCATATTCTCATAAAACCCGTACTACCCGATCCTAAAGTTGACCCTAATGCAGACCCAAACGAGGCCAAAGCAGAGGCCAAAGCAAAGGCTCAGGACCTTCTCAAACAAATCAAAGATGGATCTGATTTTGCCGAATTAGCCAAAGCCAATTCTAACTGTCCATCGGCCGCTAATGGTGGTGATCTGGGATTCTTCCCAAGAGGTCAAACAACACCACCTTTTGAGAAAGCCGCTTTCGAATTGGAAATCGGGCAGATCAGCGACATTGTGGAAACCGAATACGGATACCACATAATAAAAGCTACCGACCATAAAGACGCCAGTGTTACTTCGTACGAACAGGCCAAAGAAAATATAATCAAACAGCTAACGCAAAAGAAACAATCTGAATTCGCTGAAGAGTATATTAACTCGCTCAAGGCCCAGGCTAAAATAGAGTATCCATCTTACTAATAACCGTCGCCTGTAACCAATCACCCGTGACCTTTCGTTCGAGTTACGAGATATTAGCCAAAAGCGTAGCAGGATCGAGGTTGGCTGATTCTATGTCCTTGAAGTATTTTACCGTGCCGACCTTTAGCTCCATCGTGGCTTCTTCGTCACAGACAACAATTCCCTTCGTGTGCATTTGCAGGGCACTTATCGTCCACATATGATTAACGCCCCCTTCAATGGCGTGTCTTAATGCACGGGCCTTGTTATAGCCGTTGACGATAATCAGCACTTCATCGGCATCCAAAACTGTACCTACGCCAACAGTCAGAGCGGTTTTTGGCACTTTGTTAATGTCACCTTCAAAGAACCTCGAATTGGCTAAGATAGTGTCATAAGTCAGCGTCTTAATGCGTGTTCTTGAGGATAATGACGAACCGGGCTCATTGAATGCTATATGTCCGTCAGGGCCTATACCTCCGACAAAAAGGTTAACGCCACCTGTCCTTTTTATTTTTTCTTCATAACTCGCACACTCGGCTTGGAGATCAGTGGCATTACCGTTGAGAATATTGACATTTTCCTTCTGAATATCCACATGGCTGAAAAAGTTGTTCCACATAAATGAATGATAGCTTTCAGGGTGGTCCTCCGGAAGGTTTACATATTCATCCATATTAAAGGTGACAACATTTTTAAATGAGACCGTCCCTTTCTTGTTGAGTTCTATCAACTCCTTATATACCCCCAGCGGTGAAGAGCCTGTGGGAAGTCCTAACACAAACGGTTTGGTCTTGCTTGGGCCAAATTCATTTATGCTCTTGGCTACATAACCGGCAGTCCATTTGGCCGCAATTTGATAATCCGGTTCAATTATTACTCTCATAAATTTCTTCTCCTTCGTAATAGCAATTAACTATCCCTTGTGTAAATGTTCCATTCGACTGATAAGTCCATCGCCGAGTGCCGTCTTGACGTTTATATGTTTTTCGATTTCCAAAAAGAAGCTGTTTTCTTCAAATGTCCCTCTCACCTGTTCGAAATCTTCCTGTTTCGTTTCATGCTCACCATCAAGTCCGTAACCAATTTGAGCAGTAGCAGTAAATTCTTTTCTGGCGTCAGCACTAAGCATGTGGTCAAGTTCTATGACGGCCGCCTTCCAATTCGTAGCCAGTTCGATAATGTCATCTGCGGTTATCTCGTCGACGTTTTTGCCCAATCGCTGCTGCAAAACATTTGCCGCCCATGCCCACTCATACGCAGGATAGTCCTCGTGTATTGACTTAAAAGCCTCCGCTACCTGCTTTAACGTTTCAATAGTGCCATTTTCGATGTTACTTAGCATTTTCTCCAGGGCCTCTTCAGGAGCGAACAAACCGGCCAGGTCCACCCATTTACCGGGCCCTATGTCAGTTTCCGGCTTCATCGCTTCTCGAAGCTCATCAACATTTTCCAGTTTTTTATTTTCCAATCGCTTAATCAAACAGTTGCCAAGAAATTTATCAATCCCTTTTTTATAGAGGCTAATGCCTCTGTCCAGCGATGAACGCTTAATCCTGACGCTGTGGTAGGTAAAGTATTCTGACGTTTCTCCAGAGGTCGCTTTAAGGTTTTCAAGCAATTGACAGCCGTTAAGCATCTTTTGAATTGTATACGGGCTTAAAAGTCTGAAATTTATGTAATCCAGCTTTTCCGGGGCCTTTCGTCTGTCGCGTGTCGGCCATTTTCGAGCGTCACGAACGGTTCCCACACTGCGTAAATTCACGCCAGGGACGAGAATACTTTCGTCTTCATGCTCAATAAGGTATGAGAATGGCAAATCGGATGTATCCGAGTTTCTATAATGCCGGCCCATCACGACGGTGAATGCACCGACTTTCGCCGGCCAAAGCATATATGAGTCGCTGGCGGTCTTGGAGCCACGTTCGACAACGCCCTGATGTACGGGCCCCAGCTTATACATGTGATTGCTTTGGTTGGTTCCGCTGCCGGCGTTCAAAAAGGAAAATAAACCGGCTATCAACAATGTGGATTTGTGATGCGTAACGGTGTAGGGCCCGGCAAATACCGCGCATGCCTCACCGTGAAAACCGCCGCAGTTGGCGAAGAATACCGAATTCTCAGCTGAATACTGCTTGGATAACACTGTGCCCTGGCCTATAAAACATTTGTATATTATTGTCCCATCAGTAATTCTCGAGCCGCTGGATACGATAAAATCCTCCGCAAATACACCTGGTCCGAGATAAACCGGGTCCTCAGGACAGCTATTGACCGAGCCGTTTTCCAATTTGCTGACTCCCTCTATCACACTTGCGGGGCCAATTTTAACGTTTTTGATTATCCGGCAGTTTATAAGTCTGGCCCCCCTGCCTACAAGGCCCATCGAGCATCTTACGGATGCGGTGTAGTCGGCTATCATTTTTCGTAGCTTTTCAATTAGTTTAGGCCTGTGACGATAAAACGCTATTACATAAGCCGTATGAGCAGATAGATGGTCATAAATCGATATTTCCCTGCCTCCAGCCTCATTAACGACGGCAACTTCCGTTCCGTTACCAAAGCTGCTTTGGTTTTCTACTGCAAGCAGGTCAATATCGTATATCACCGCATCGTCTTCGATTACATAGTTGGCGATGTAATTTTTTACCCAGCTTATATATACATCATTACCGATAGTGCAGTTGTGAATCGTTGAATTACTAATCCCCGTCGGCTTTATGACATTGCCAAAAAAAGACACCTGCTTTTCAAACACACCCAACTTTACATGCCCGGAAAAGTGTGTCGATTTGACTGTATCCGCGTTGAAGCCCTCGGCAACATGTATGTTTGACCAGTCATCGCAGCTACATCCCTGGTCGATTAATTGAGCAATTTGATCAGCAGATAGAGGACGAAACTTCCCCTGGTATCCATTAGATTCTGATGTCATTCTCTCTTCTTCCTGTTTCTATACTGCTCGTCTTTTTTATCGCAGCTAAAAGCTTTATAATTTAGCCTTCGGTTTCACCCCCTGTGCTCATCTTAAATTCGATAAATCAAATATTACAGACCCCAATCCCATAAAGCAACACATTTTAACAGGCTCCCTGTTAAATAAAACGTTAGACAACGCTTAAAATACAGCCGGTAAGCAGCTCACTTCCAGCGGTCCATTCCAAGCCTAACAAAGGCTAACAAAAAAATACAAAAGTCTTTTCAAGTGAAAAACGGTGTGCTCTAAGCAAAGCAGATGTTCATAATCACGAAGCATCAATTTACAATTACAAAAGGGTTATATTATAGGCTGTACAAAATTTTTGGCAAAATTTGGAGTAATCCGTTGGCAGGTGCCGATGTTTAATGTATAAGGGATTATACTGTTATTAGACAAGGGTTCTCTCCTGAATCTATTAGGCGTGCTTATATTTTAATAAGTCGCAAATGGAGAACGAAGTTTAAATTTATGCTCAAGAAGATTGGGATGAGAATCTAATCACCTGTGGTTCTTATAAGTTCAGGGATGAGATTTTGCAATAAAGATTAGTAATTCTCAAGGACGAGACCATGCCAAATCAGGCAAGGGTAGTAAGAGTTTTAGTAATACTTCTGGCTTCGATGACGACCGGGGCAATAGTCTTAATGGCTCTGGGTCATAATCCTCCATCTGCCGGCCCGTTTTCCCTTTGGACCTATCAACGCCTCGACCCTGTCAAAAAAGCTATTTCTTTCCGAGCTACCCAGTCCCCAAGACAGTGGAACCGCATTGAGATTTACTATAGCGGTACAAAAAGCGGCAATATAGAGCAATTAGCCTCGCTCAGAGGCTTAGTAAGCGCCAAGGATATCAATTGCCACTTCTGTTTATGCAACGGCCTCGGTGGAAGTGACGGCCAGATACAGTCAACAGAAAAATGGCAAAGACAATGGTCGGCCATTCCCAGCCAAACCTGGTATGGCGGAAGCCAGACTATCCGTATCTGCATCATAGCTGACGGCAAAACCGCTCATCCGACCGATTGCCAGATAAAAAGGATACAAGTATTGCTGGAAGAACTGTGCAAGAAGTTTCGCATTCAGCCCGAATCCATCTACTACCCGAACGATTGGCAGTAGAAGAAACTTTCAACGGCCACACGCGACAGCCAGCCCTTCAATTCGTAGACTCAATATTAATCCGGAAGATATACGTCCAGTTGCCTTAAGGGCGGTTATCTGCTAAACAGCATCCCAACTATTCAAATAACGTATATTCCCGCGTTTGCCACAATTCAGCCACCCGTCACAAGAGCATTGTAATTGCCTTCTTAACATGTTCGGCGGTTGTTGCTATGTATTTCGTCGACGTTTGACCCATAACCAGACGTAGTAAACCGGGATGCCAATGAGGATGCTGCCGAGGCTGTATACTGAAGGTTTGCGCCACTGCATGAAAGCGAATACCGTCATAAAGAGAGTCACTACCATAAAGATCGCCGGGACTACAGGGTATCCGGGCACGCGAAACGGCCTTGCCATCTCCGGCTTGCGCCATCGAAGGACGTACACCGCGGCGATAAAGAGCATCGCAAAGACCGACAAGCCCACCGCGGCGTACTGGTACAGGTCCCGGAAATTCTCCATCGCGAATAGAATAATGATTGCACAGACGCTCTGCGCGATCATCGCGTATACAGGGATACCCCCCTTCGAGCTGATTCGCCCGGCTGCGGCGGGGAACAGCCCGTCCTTTGCCATGGCGTAGTAGACACGCGGGCCCGTTATTATGAAAGCGCTAACCGTAGCCAGGAATGTCAATCCGAGCAGGACGGAGAACACACTGGACGCCCTGGGCCCGAACAGATTCCCGACCGCGATCGCGGGAACCTGCGTGGCGTTGTCGAATCCTACGTCAGACAGAGGCACGGCGTAGGCAAAAACGAGATTGAGGGCCAGATACAATACTGTGACCAGCCCAGCACCCAGCAACAGCGATCGCGGGAGAATCCTGCCCGGATTCTTGACCTCGCCGGCCAGATAGCTGGCGGCGTTCCAGCCGCTGTAGGCGAACATCACGTAGAACAACTGCGTGGCTGCGTCCTCGAGCTTGATACTGCCTATAGGCTGGCCCTGGCCGATGTTTGACAGTTGACCGCTGCCGAACAGAAAAGCCAACACTACAAGAATGGCGAACAGACCAAACTTGAGAGCGGTGGTGAGGTTCTGAGTCCACGCTGATTGACGGTGGCCGACGAGATTGGGCAGTGTGATGGCGGCGATTATGATCGCGGCCGTGGCTTTGATCACGAATCCCGATCCTGTCTCGGCCAATCCGAACGGCTTCAACAGGTACTCAGCCGCGATGTAGCCGGCTACAGCCAGCGGCGCGGAGAAGCCGACAAAAAACGATGTCCATCCGGAAACAAAGGCAGGCATCGGACCGTACGCCTCGCGAAGATAGACGTATTCGCCACCCGCCCGGGGCAGAGCGGCTGCTAACTCTGCAACGCAAAGAGCTCCGCACAGAGCCAATAATCCACCAAGAGCCCAGAGCCCAAATATTACCGGGTAGTTCTTGAGCGAAGCCATCATAAACCCGGGCGAGACCAGAATCCCGGTCCCTACCATGCTGGCGATTACCACATAGGTCGCAGTTGACAGACCGAATTCTCGCTTCAGTTCTTTCTTGGGCAGCGTACCCGTAGAAGGCTTTGCCAAATCTGGTACCTCCGTTTAATTAATGTTGATCAATTCGCTTTACTCACGCGTTTAGAGAATTGGCCAGCATCTGATCCCAGATCTGGCGTTGCTCAATCAGTGCCTGGACGCGGTCAGGGACTTTGTGGCTTGCTTCCAGTAACTGCCAGCCGCTCCAGCCCATTCTTACAAGCAGATCCATTTGAAGCTGGTAAGGAAATTCCGCGTCCTTGAGATTGTGTAGATGGAGCGTATCGCCCAGGAAATCCTTGACCAGGTTAAAATTGTGCTCGAATCCTTCGCCCTGCGCGTCCCTCGTTGCGCTGTTGAGTTTCAACCTGACGCTGGGCTGGTCAACGTGTTCCATGATCGTTTTGAGTGTCGGCAGCTCGCCCACGTTGCCGTGCGCTTCAAGGCGAACCTGCTGGCCGTAATCAGCGGCGAACGCACCCAGGATGTTCATTGAATCGGCGATCTGCTCAATGGTCTTTTCCCGTGGAACGCCCTCTTGAAAGCTGTTGGGAAAAACTCGCACACCGCTGCCACCTATGTCACGGCTTAGCTCGATGTAGGCCTTGCTGTTTTCAATAGCCGTTTTGAGTTTCGCCTGCTCGGGCCAATCGAACCGTTCACCCGTGGCTATACCTACAACAGTTAGAGGGCTATCCTTAAAGCGTTTCTTGACTTCAAGGCGCTGCTGTTTGTCGAGTTCCAGTTCAACACCATGAGCGTAGGACTGGCTGGTTCGCAGCTCGACGCCAAAAACCCCGGCCTGGCGGCAGTTGGCGATAAGAGTGGGTATATCCCAGTCTTTGCCCCACTGGTAGGTAGTGAATCCAAAACGCGTTCTTGCTTTGCGCTTATCCCCGGCTCCGGTCTCAGGGAAACTGCAGGAGCTCAAAGAGGCGGTCGCAAACGCTCCGGCAGTGACGCAGAGACCTCGTGCCAGAACATCACGGCGTGAAGTTAATTTTCGTTCTGAAGACATAATTCAAATAACTCTCCTGAAATTAAAACTGATTCAATCATTCATTCTGACGTTTCTTAAGCGTCACTCCGATGCCACTGCCCTGCTTGTGCAGGAAGATAGTATCAAGTGCCGGGTTGGTGGTGATGGCCGTTAAGTAGTCCCGCATCTGAGATGCCACGTCGGTGGTGTTATGGGCCAGGATAAGTCCACCCGGACGCACCAAAGGCAGCAGCTTGTTGAAGTAGTCGAGGTAGCCGTCTTTGTCCGCATCGATGAAAACAATATCGATTGGATTCTTGAGCCTTGTCACTGCCTTGTGAGCATCACCCTCGACGATTGTAACGAGTTGGTCAACGCCGGCTCGCTTGAAGTTCTCACGAGCCAGTAAAACTCGCTGGGCGTCGATTTCAAATGTCGTCAGCTTACCGCCGGTGGTCCGCAGAGCCAGGCAAAACCAGATGGACGCGTAACCGTTTGAGGTGCCGATTTCGACGACATGTTTGGCACCTGTTGCTTCTGTCAGCAGCCGCAGCACCCTGCCGTCTTCCGGCGGCACACTCAGCATCGCGCTGTACTGGTCCTGGCACATCTGCTCAAGCACGTTCAAGATTCTCTTCTCTTGCTCATCGCCAGGTCTTGGCGGGCGTTCCTGACCGTCTAATGCTTCAAGGTCCGGCCCGTTCGTGAACTCACCTTGTTTCCGTATCCGCATTAAATCAAGTCCGTTGTCCCTCTTCTGGGCCATTAAGCTACCAAACCCTGCTATTACGACTACCGCAGCAATAGCCGAGATGGTCTTCTTTGTCATTGAGCACTCCCTTATAAAATTGATATTTCTTAATGTTTTACCGTATTAAATATGTCCGGACAATGACAAATTCAAGCGCGAATTTTCCTGGATTAGTAAAAAATTTACATCAAAATATAAAGAAATCACTCTTAGATTTTACTAAGGCGCCTCATTTTTAACAATCCGAAGTCTTCTTCTATGTTAAAAGACCTCACGCTTGATACTAACGACGAGTTGATTATTTGACCTGGCGTTTTTTAAGAGTAACACTCAGATCCTGGCCCTGGCCATCAAAAACCGTTTCCAGGTTGGGATCTGTCGTGATGGCCTTAATAAAGTCCTGCATCTGTGATCCCATGTTAACATTGTGGGCCAGGATTAGTCCACCCGGACGCACTAACGGTAAAAGTTTGTTCAGATAGTCGGTATAACCGGGCTTGTCCGCATCGATGAAAACGACATCAATGGGCCCTTTGAGCTTCGCGATGGTCTCGTGGGCGTCCCCCATGACAAGTGTAACCATATTATCGACGCCGGCCCGCTTGAAGTTCTCACGGGCCAACGAAGCCCGGCCTTCATCAATATCATGAGTGGTAAGCTTTCCGCCAGTTGTCCGCATGGCAAGGCAGAACCAGATGCCGGAGTACCCGTTGGATGTACCAATCTCGACAACGTGCTTGGCGCCGACGGCCTCTGTGAGTAATCGCAGTATTCTTCCGTCCTCCATCGGTACATTCATCATCCCCCTGCTCTGATTACGGTCCATATCCTCAAGGACGCTCAAAATCTTTTTCTCTTGCTCGTTAGCCGGCAAAGGCGCTTGCCCCTGAGGAGCCGCCCCCCCGCCCCGCCTGCCGCCGGAACCTCTGCCGGGCGGCTGGGCAGTTAAACTCTCAACCACCGCCAATAATAACGCCGCCGCCAGAATCACCAGCAAAATCTTCTTTACCATCTTGTACTCCTTTCGAAATCAGACCTTATTTGTGCTCTAATGCATGGATTTTCTCTGTTAAGGGATATAGACGGATGCGAGTTAAGGATTTATTGCAGCTTTTGAGAAAACTTCACAAAAACACGACCGGCGATCACTCGTTAAGATTTCTTATAGCGGCGTTTTTCAAGGCCTTTGAAAACTGCATCAGTAAATCCTTCGCAGTTAATATTAATTCATTCCACTCCGAGCCCAACCAGCTCATCCTTAACCTGGTCGATGCTTTTGAAGAGAATTGTATTTAATCCAACGTCTTCGGCTCCTCGTATGTAATCCTGCCTGTCGTCGATGAAGACTGCTTGCCCGGCCTTCGAACCGAGCCTCTCCAGCGCAATATCATAGATCCTTCGTTCGGGTTTCATCACTCCCTCGACACACGAAAAAACGAACACGTCGAACATATCGTAATCACACTCTTGAAAAAACTCCACAGCCGGAAGTTCGGTATTGGATAAGAGCGCTGTTTTATAATCCTTATCGTGCAGCGAAGAAGCAAGGCGGAACATCTCCTGTTTCGGAACATAAGCGGATCGGAAGGCATCATACCACTGCGATCTCGCTGTCGGCATCGATTTGCCGAGCTTACCGGATATCTGCTGCCAGAATTTCTCTTCGCTAATCTTACCCTTGTGGAACTCATCCAGAAAGGAATCATGCACCGGCGTGTAATCTTCGAGCGGCACGCCGAAAGCCTCGGAGCAATACCGTAAAAGCCCAGGTCTCGGGTCGTCTATCAGCACCCCTCCCCAATCGAATATGACCGATTCTATTTTCTCCATTTTAAAAACCTAAATATAAACCCATCTAATTATTTCCCGTTTGAGCCCGTCGAAGGGACAATACAAAGGTTCGGCCGGCATGGCAATATTTTTCTATGTATCAAAGCGATTACCTTTGGTCTTTGACGAACGGCTCATTGCATTCTATAATCAAAACGATTTACTGAGGATAACAAAGATGGAGCTGATTCTAACTGTCATTATTGGTGTTCTGGTCCTGGTTGTGCTGGGACTTCTGGTCTGGCTGATTGTCTCCAATTCCGGCAACGCCGCGAAAATGGCGGGCCAGCAGGCCTCGATCGGCCTTCTACAGCAGCAATTGGAGACTTTGAAAACCGCCCAGGACAAAACCACAGAAAGCCTGAACAAATCTTTACAGACAGGACAGAGCACGCTCAACCAGAGCCTGCAATCGAGCCAGAAGACGCTCAGCGAGCTGCACAGCCAGATCGGCGAACTGCAGGGTACGAATAAGCAAATGATGCAAATGGGAACCGAAATCAAACGGCTTCAGAACATTCTGAGCTCACCCAAACTCCGGGGCCAGATGGGCGAATGGTCGCTCGATAATCTTCTCTCACAAATCCTGCCCAAAAACAGCTACAAACTCCAGCATGGATTTAAGGACGGCAAGACGGTCGACGCCCTGATACAGATGCCCGGCTTCTCGGTCTCAGTCGATGCCAAATTCCCGCTGCCCGGCTTTGAAAAAGTGATCGCAGCCGAAACCGAACCGGAAAAAGCGAGGCTTCGCAAACAATTCATCAAAGACGTCACCACTCATATCGACAAGATTGCCGGCGACTACATCAGGCCCGCCGAGGGCACGCTGGATTTTGCAATTATGTACATCCCCGCCGAGAATATCTATTACGAAACTATCGTCCGGTATGCCGGCGAGATGCAGGATATATTGCAATACTGCTTCGATAAAAAAGTGATCCCGGTATCACCGAACCTTTTGTACGCGTATCTTATGACGGTTGCGATGGGCCTGCACGGACTGCAGATCGAAAAGCAGGCCGCCGAAATCAGGCAGAATCTTAAAAAGCTAAATGCCTCTTTCGCCGACTTCGGCGGCACCTGGGACATCCTCGGCAAACACCTGCGGAACGCCTACAGCCAGTACGATGAGGGCCAGAAAAAAATCGACCGCTTCGGAATGCATCTTGACCAAATACAGGAAAAAACGGAAGAACAAACATAATTGACAAAAGAGACCGTTCAGATAAAATGGTGACATAATGAATGCAGATACTTTAGGTTTTATCAAATCTTGTATCAGGCGCTGCAGGATACGCTGGACCTATCATGTTAATATGCGATTGAAAGGCCGGTTTATACCGAGGGAAGCTATTTTATCTACATTGGATACGTATGAAATAATAGAGCAATATCTTGAGGATAAGTACTTACCGAGCTATCTCGTGTATGCAGAATATAAAGGACAG
>Ga0307380_10000876_pt1 | contig 45254 bp, 47 predicted proteins | sample UN3MG_FD_202239 | JGI IMG/M metagenome (GOLD analysis project Ga0307380, IMG submission 202239) | Soil microbial communities from Risofladan, Vaasa, Finland - UN-3 | ecosystem: Environmental > Terrestrial > Soil > Coastal area > Acid sulfate soil | place: Finland: Risofladan, Vaasa | collected...
TCAGAAAGTGAATATAATCAAGATCATCGCACTTGGCAGGATTCAAGTTCAGTCCAATCCATTTTATTCGTTATACTTAATATAGACCAAGCCATATATGAAGATTATGGCAAGTGCGTAAGTCCTATTTATTAGATTTTTGCTGGCGCGATCAATGATGATCTAACTCAAGAGAGACGTCACAGCGCCTGGCAATCTCCAGAGCAATCTGCTCGAAATTGTTCTTGGCTTCGAAGACTGCATTCTGATGCGACCCAATGGCCCCGTCGGCAGGCAAGAGGTCAAATATGGGTTTATGCGCCTCCTGGGCCATGGGCACCAAGCTGCGATAGTGCTTTATCAATCCCAGTTGGTTATCATCTGTTTTTATATCCGAGTTGGTTTCCAGGTTTAGAACATATTCTGCATAAACCATCGGTATCTTCTCTGCCCAACGTTTATAAGCCCTAACGGGACGGCCCAATTTCTCAGCATGCTGCATTATAACATAGCCTAACGGCTCCATTCGCCCTTCCGGCAGGTCGAGGTTCCTAACAGGGTTTCGTTCCCTGCGATCTTTCCATTCTTCTCGCCAAGCCCGAATGGATGGACCCAAGTTTCTTAATCCTTGCAGGGAGAAAAGGTCCGGTATTAATGGAACTGCGAAATAGTCGGAGGCAACGAGAACCGAGCGGTTAATTGCACCTAGATTTGGCCCAAGATCGATCAGAACAATCTCGATATCATGCTCATCCGTGATTCGCTTAATTATGCGCCAAAAGGCAGATACGACCCGAAAGGCTCTCTCTTTTCTATCGAGGCATAAAGGCCACTGCGAAGACAGCTCATCCTCAAAGCGAGACAAAGCGAGATCTCCTACAAGCAAAAAGATTCTCTCATCAATCTCCTCAGCATGAGGGCTCTCTAAAATATCTCCTACACCTCGCAGGAGCGGCTCTATGCTACCATAAATGGTCTTGTTGTGCTCTCCATCCGGCCAGAATTCCTCCAGACGCTCCTCTTCCAGAAAGGCTGCCGTTAGATTGGCCTGAGGATCAAGATCTGCAGCCAACACCTTCAACCCCATTTCAGCATACATCCAGGATAGGTGATAGACAAGAGAAGTCTTTCCCACACCACCTTTGTTGTTAAAAAACGCTATGATCGGGGCGCTCATTACTGCCTCCTGACCGTTGCCAGAATATGGTTTTGCTCTACATCAAAAATAAGCGGCGGATTTCCGTTTGCGGCAAGCTGCTGCTTGGCTATTTGAATGCCAAGGCCAAATCGCTGAACATATCCCAGGACTCGCATGGCCTCAGCAAGGTGAGGATTTCGATAGTCGGTTATGCCGGGCTGCCCGAAGTTCTCACGAGTGACCTGACCGAAAGGCCCACCAGGGCTATGAATCTCGATACGATCCGAGAACCAATAGATGCGAACCGGTGAATTGGTTCCTTCGTAGGTTCTATGGAGAACGGCGTTTCTGACCAATTGCTGAAGAGCAGACAGAGGGTATTCCGGGCGTTTGATTTCTAAGGGCTCAGATATCAATGATGTGGATACAGAATTATTAGCTTCTAAAACCTCGTCAATCCTTCTCAAAAGCTGCTGCAAGGGTCCATCTATCATCTTTTGATCTCGGATGGGATCAGTCAGCTCTTTTCCTTCCAATCTCAGGAATTGCACGTAGGCACCGGGAATAAAGTGCAGGATTTCTGTGCCGAGAACCAGGATTCCCAGCACAGTCGGCTGTCCATCAGGAGTTAAAAAGCGCAATGCTCTCAGCTTATCTTCTAAAGAGCGCGTGTTTTGCATAAGGACTTGCGGGGCGATTGCCAGGCGAAGATACTCCCTCTCAAATAAATCAAGATCAAGATCTTTTAGCGTGGCAGAGGGAACAGGATGAAGATCAAATGGCAGATCTCTGGAACGCCGCCGCTCGGCCAGGATTTTTTCTTCTTCAGGTGTAGCGATGGCTCGGCGAGGGCCGACTCTTATCCATGTAACGCCACTCAAGCGTATAGGTGGGGCAAGGGACGGCTTTACTATTACCACAGCCATCTCGCATCCTTCGATCATTATTTTTTCCACCGTTATTGATGGAATGGGCTGAATTTTTCCATCGTCCCGCATTTGAGACAATTTGAGCAAAAGATCATCGGTAACGGAAAGCCCAGCGCAAGAGCCATCATCATTGGCTCCAATGAATATTATTCCCGGCTTTCGATGATCTGGCAGATCGTTGGCAAAAGCGCAGATTGCTTGCCTTACGCGATCCGGATCGGATAGGGCTGCTTTCCTCTCGATCAAGTCCGATTCCAGATCCTTGAGCATAAGCCGAAGCTCTTGCTGTTCCATTAAACCTCCAGTTGTTTCGATAATATTATTCTTAGCATTTAGGTCTTTGCTTCTCTAATCTTCTCATGAGGATTTCGAAAAACCAATCGATTGAAATATTTATATATTATTAGTAGTATATGTATGAGAACTCTTACCATAATCAAAGATCTTCCAAAGACCTTCATAAACTCCCCCCAGCGCATCGGTTACACCCCCTTTCCACAATTAAGATCTACTCCTCCATCAGCCCGTAAAGCTCGTAGACCAAGACGTCTATCTAGCGGTCAGTGGCCTCAATGTAGGCGTTTGATGATGGGTTAGACGCCTCGTTGTGATTTGATCAATTTTCGTACTCCTTCGATTGAATTGGGTGGTGTTCTTAGAAAAATTACCCGTAAAGAAACGCTGAGGGTGAGATTTGAACTCACGAGGTGCGATGCACCACTGGTTACCTTGTTTCAGGCTAAATGCCCAAAACCTCAAGACCAGCGCCGTAGGCCGCTTGGCTACCTCAGCCCGCCTGTCATCTTTGAATCAGGGGATCTTAAGGCTGACGATCCTATTCAGCTCGATAAACCTAAGCTTGAAAATCTCATATCGAAAATCTTTTTTATCTCTTGCGGCGATTTGGCTCCGATGCTAATAAAAAACGTCTCCATTATCCAATCCGGCCACCTTTTACATGGCCGGGACATTCTCATCGAAGAGGGCAAGATCGCGAAGATCGGCCTTGACCTTTTGGACGAAAACGATGATGAGTTAATCGATGGGCAGGGAAAATTGGCCATCCCTGGCCTCATCAACTGCCACACTCATCTGGCCATGACACTCCTTCGCGGCTACGCGGACGACATGGAGCTGATGCCCTGGTTGCAGGAAAAGATCTGGCCCCTGGAGGCCAAAATCACAGAGGAAGATGTCCGCTGGGGAGTTAAGCTCGGCTGCCTGGAGCTGATTCGCTTCGGTATCACCTGCTATAACGACATGTACTACTTCCCGGATACAACCGCTCAGGCCACCAAAGAGATGGGCCTTCGCGCCTTCATCTCCGGAGTGGTCTTCGACATGAAGCCAGAGATGCTCGGGAAGGTGGAGCCCTTCATCCGCCGCTGGAAGGGCGATGAGCTGATAACGCCCGCCGTCGGCCCTCATGCCGCCTACACCTGCTCGGAGGAGACGCTTCTCAAAACCAAGGAGATAGCCGATCGACATGATGCCATGATTCACATCCATCTCTCCGAGACCAGCGAGGAGGTGAACGGCTTTCTGCTCTCCAAAGGCAAAAGCCCGGTGGAGTATCTCGATTCTCTGGGAATGCTAAATGAGCGCCTGGCAGCTGTGCACTGCGTCTGGCTATCCCCGGAGGACTGCTATCTTCTGGCGGAAAGGAAGGCCAATGTGGTGGACTGCACAGTAAGCAATCTCAAGCTGACCTCTGGCATTGCGCCCCTCAACACATTGATGAAGGCGGACGTAAACGTCTGCCTGGGCACAGACGGTGCTTCCAGCAACAACAACCTTAGCCTCTTCGAGGAGATGAAGACCACCGCCATCGTACAGAAGAACGCCTACCACACTCCCGCTGCCTTCTCTGCTGAGCAGGTCTGGCGCCTGGCCACGGAGAACGCCTGGCGGGCATTCCGCCTCAATTTGGGCCTGCACCCGGGAGCTTTGGCCGACCTGGCTCTCATCGACCTGAAAAAGCCCTGGTTCTGCCCAGAAACAAACATCATATCCCATCTGGTCTACAGCATGGCCGGAGGCGTGGACACAACCATTGTCAACGGAAAGGTGCTCATGCACGATGGGGTCATACCGGGCGAGGCGGAGATTTTAGAGAAGGCTCAGGAGCGCTTCTTGCGTCTGACCTCTTAGTTTTTTTTAAATCAATCTTTTTTCTCAATTATGTGCAACGTTGTGTGCTTTGTGACCTTTGTGGCAAACGTAATCGACTCATGACCGCTTCAGCTTTTTACTCAGCTCTTGATTATGCGCAGCCTTCTCCGTCCGCTCATGAATCTTTTCAGACCCCAAAAGCCGCCTGCCAGAAGCAGCAGAATCAGCCCTGCCACACCCAGATGCAGCCATGAAGAAAAAGCGTCCTCGCCCACGAAAACCAGTACGGCTAGCTCCTGGCTTCTTCTCTCCCCGTCCTGTTCGTCCCGATAGGAGATCATGCAGGGCAGGACATAGTAGCCTGATGTGGCATCTTCATCTGTGAATACCGACAGGCTCAGTGGAGCGCTCTCGCCCGGGGCAATGCTGGCCTGCTCTTTGCCATTTTCGACCATCAGAAATGGGGGACTGGGGCGGGCCTGCACCTGAAGATCAAGGGCAGGCTCGTCACCCCGGTTGACCAAAACAAGCTGCAGGTTCGACTCAATTCCTGGAAGCGTCTCGCCCCCCAATTCCTCTACCTCTATCTTCGGTCCGCGCACCACTTCCACTTGCAAGGGCAGCTCTATTGAGATGCTCTCATAGGCAAAAACAACATTGGGGATGCTCCCTTCTCCTGAAGCCGTCACCTGAGACAACCGGGAATAATTTAGGCGAAGCTGCAGGGGATAGATGCCCAGCGCCGTGCCCTCTGCCAGGGCCATAAACTGCACAGTTGCATTTTCTCCTGCTGCCAGGCTGCCCGCCATCTGCGGTCCTGAGAAGATTTTAATCCTATCATCGGGGCTGAAAAGCTCGGCCGCGATGCTGCTGGCATTTGTTTTATTAGGGCCATTCGCATCCAGCTTTTTAGAGGGAGTGGCATTGTTTTTCAGCACAATGAAAATGCTGGAGGGCCTGCTTTCTTCCAGATTGCCAAAGATCGATGAGATCTGCAGATGGGGGACCTCGGCGGGGCTATCGTCTGCCCCGGCAGAAAAACCGGCCGGCAGCAAAAGAGGGAGAAGGAGAAATTGGCAAAGGACCCTAGATACGTTCATCAATTCTAGTAGAACAACTGTTCCTTTTTATCTCTGCTGCCTGAAGTATCAATGTTTTTTCACTGCCGAGATATCCATTATTGCTGAGATATTCCTTCTTGATATCTTCACTACCCAGGCCTTCACTGCCGGATTTTTTATTCTGCGGAGGCAATTTCTAGAGCCTCCCTGGCAGGAAGGCCCTTGTGCACCACACCACAGATGCGGCGGGTGATAAGCGCTGGATTTTCATGCTGAAAGACGTTTCGTCCGATGGCCACTCCCCGTGCTCCTGCCGATATTGCTCCTTCGACCATAGTCAGCAGGTCCAGTTCCGACTCCACCCTCGGCCCGCCGGCAATGACCACGGGAATGGGACAGCACTCCACTACGCGGGCAAAGCTGTCAGGGTCTCCGGTGTAGTTGGTTTTGACAATATCCGCGCCTAGCTCCGCTCCCACCCGCGCCGCATGAGCGATGTACTCCTCTGAGTATTCGTCCTTGATCTTCTTTCCCCGGGGATACATCATGGCCAAGAGCGGCATGCCCCACTCCTGGCAGTGGCGAGAGATCTCTCCCAGCGTTGAGAGCATGTGGCTTTCGTCCTCTGCACCGACATTGACATGAATGCTCACCGCATCCGCGCCGATCTTTAGGGCCTCCTCTACCGTCGCCACCAGAACCTTGTTGTTGGGATCGGGGCCCAGAGCGGTGGAGGCGGAGAGATGGATAATCAGGCCCAGGTCCCGGCCGTAGCCGCGATGGCCGAATATGGCTGCACCCTTATGCACTATGGCAGCGTCGGCTCCGCCGGAGGCCACGGCATCAGCGATGGCCTTGACGCTTTTTATGCCCTTGATGGGACCGACGGTCACCCCGTGGTCCATAGGGATTATGACTGCGTTTCCTGTGTTGCGATTGAATATCCTCTCCATGCGAATCGATGTTCCTCTCAATTTAGCACTCCCCATTTTCGTGTATGAAATCCGTACTTGAAGCTATTCAGGACGTAATGTACTGTTTAGTACATCATAGTACTTATTATCACTTCAATGAACAAGTTGGGTGTATTTATAGTTTCTCTTTCTTAGTAAACCTGAAATAGTGGCAAGGTCCCCTATAATGGGAGTGAATTCAACTATGAGTGGCGGCAAATCTCGATATAATCGGCTGCGAGAGGCGACGGCAGCAGCATTGATCATCTGCCTGCTGGCAGTCTTTTTCTCAAGCTTCCTGACAATCTCGGCAATGGCCGGCACGGAGACCGGCGAGTTCTGTCCTACCTGTCCGGACTGGACCAACCTGGATGGCTGGTTGGCCAAAAAAGATGCCTACGAGCGGGCTCAACTAAATGGCCAGCAAAACGTACAGGCAAACAGCAATCCTACAGTAACTGCTAAAGTCGATCCGCCGAAAAAGGGCTATCCCATGCCCGAGCTTATCACCAGCGCTGCATCCTTCAAGAGCGACCGGGTTGTTCTGGACGTGAGGTCTGAACCGGATTACCGTTCCGGGCATATTCCCGGCGCTAGAAGCCTGTATTGGAAAGATCTGCAAAAGAATGGCATTTTGAATCCTGCCCTGGCCAAAGAGGCGCTGGATAATGCCGGCGTGACCGAGAGCGATCGGCTTGTCGTCTACGGTGATTCTGAGGAAGGAGCAGCTTTCGTCTTTTGGGCTCTCAGCTATTTGGGACACAAGAATGTCAGCCTTCTTGACGGCGGAGCAGATGCAGCACGTGATGTTGGTGTCGCCCTCACCACAAATGCACCATTTCCCATGCCTTCCAACTACACCACCCATATCGTTCCCTGGCTCCTGGTGACACCCGACAACCTGGAGAGCATGCTTGGACTATCTGATGTCCGGATTCTGGATGCACGGGACTTTTCTGAATATGGCAGGAGCAGGATGACCAACGGATCTATTTGTTTGAGCCAGGATAAGATCTATGATAATTCCAGAATCAAAGATGCGGACAAGCTGAAGGATTTGTTTGGCCGGCGCCTGGATGAGTCGGGAACTGCTATCGTCTATGGCACACCGCAGGCATACTCGCTCTTCTACAGCCTCAAGCTTATGGGCTACAATGCGACCCTGCTGGAAGGTGACTGGTGGAAAGAGACGAAATGGGCGGTCAGCAATATAAAGTAAGCCGATTTTTACTAGTAATTTTTTAAATAGATTATATAAATGCAATAGACGGAGCTAGAGAGGTTTCGTAATCCTTGATCGAGCTAGGTATGCCTACGTGTATTGCAGATCTGAAGAGCAGAAGAAGGAATGGGAGGCCAGGGCTAAGAGGCAAATGTTCCAGCAAATCACCATAGACCTTTTCGCGGCTCAAGGATGTTGTTTTCACAAGATTGCCAATTATGCTTGAACCATTCTGATTGAGTGCTTCCCAAACGATGCCAGCTTTCGTGCCAAAGTGCCAAATATTGATTCAACGGTTGTTTCTGTCATATTGTATAAAAAGTCTACAATCCCTATATAAGAATACATAGGGGAAATGTGTCCATTTTTGGATTTTTCATTCTACGAGGTCATTTTATCACCCAAAGACCATCTTTTCCAAGCGATGAGTCCATAAATAATTATATCTAATTATAGGTAGTGTTAAATCTCATTAATGCTAGTGGTACTTTGTGAAATCATATGATAGGTCGAAATAATTTGCTATATATAACTGCGTTCACCATATGCTTGCTAATTGGTTTCGCATGTGGACAGGACTACCTGCAAGGCGGATATGTTAGTAGTCATGACCGTTCGATGACGGACCCAGGCATAGCTGGCATGTTGTATTGGCTCGATCTGCCTGTCTCCAACTTTCCCTGGTACACTACGGATGGAGCCAGAGGCATTTATCCCGGACCCTATGGCGTATATCCCTATAATCCACAGCCTTATTATTCGGACTTCAGATTGAATTCACTAGCTGGAATGAAGTGGGAGCCATTCCAAAAGAACTGGGCAGAAACGATGGATTATGCACAAACAAAATCGTCGTTTAGGGTGCATCCAATATCAAGCACACCAAATACTGCTATCCAATCTCCTGCCCCTACATATACAACCACTCAGCCTTCATTTGCGGCCACAGGAGATACACCTGTTACAATAGTATCCCAAGGCATGCGCGGTTACCAGGTATTCCTTGATGGAAATTATATAGGCACGGAGGGGGCGGATGGAGATCCTCTGGACGGCAAATTCAGCTTCCGTGTCGTTGGTAACCAGAACCATGAAATCCGTGCATATGACGGTCAATTTAACTACCCGAAGACCATGTACTTCGAAAGGGGAGTCCAAAAGATAATCAACGTGGAACCGGGAACGGCGGTCTATATCTAGACTGCCATATTTTTCGTTTAACTTGGAAATAGGTATGTGTTTAGCTGCCCTAGACTCGGTCGAAGGATGCTGGTTTAGGTCCCGAAACGTATAATATATATTAACCTGCATTTAACAAGAAATCGATATCAATGACTTCAGGGCCATCAAAATGGCCCCTAGGAATTCGCGACGTGGGAAGTTGCGAAATTGGCCCATAGATGCTGATTATGGTGAGCTAAACACATACGGAAATAGAAAGGGATAGAGCCTTCAGGGGAATTGGGCATCTCTTAACCGAAGACTAATGGAATTCCTTGAATGGTTTTAAACTTCAGATATATATATAGGCTGTATCCATACATAAAGTAGAAAGATCAGAAAAAGAAAGGCCATAAGTAAAGGTCATCATTAAATATCCTTTAATAGCGCTTTCACTGCCACTTGAATCGCCCGAGCAGAGCCTTCCTGAGGCGTCCAGCCCAGCGTTTTGATTTTCTCGATGGATAGCAGCATGACCTTGACATCGCCCTTCCAGCCCCGGCCATCGACGCCGCCCGTGTAGCGGTACTGGACATCGGAGAGGCCCATCTGAAGGGCCACGATATTTGCAATCTCAGTCACATCTACAGCGTCCTCTGAGCCGATATTGAAGACGTTGATCTGCTCTCCAGAGCTTTCCACGCAGCGTAGCATAGCCTGCACGCAGTCTTTAACCTCCAGGTAGGACTTGCGCTGCCTGCCTGAGCCCAGAATCTCCAGCTCCCTGGAATCCGCTCGCAGCTTTCTTATAAAGTCCACCAGCACGCCGTGCGTTCCCCGCTCTCCCACGATATTGGCAAATCGATAGATCCAGGACTGCATCTCAAAGGTGTGGCAGTAGGAGGAGATGAGCGCCTCGCAGGCTAGCTTGGAGGCTCCATAAAGGGAGATGGGCAGCAGCGGTCCATAGTCCTCAGGCGTGGGCACCTTTGCCGCTTCGCCGTAAACGGTGGACGTGGAGGTGAAGGCGATCTTTTTAACGCCGCTCTTTCTCATGGCCTCTAAAAGGTTGTAGGTGGCCAGCACATTCTGCTCCAGGTGTACGCGGGTGTTTTCTGCGCCCAGTTTCACATCCGGATTGGCTGCCAGATGAAAGACCATATCCTTTCCGGCCAGAACCTTTTCCAGCGCAATGATATCGAAAAGATCTGCCTCTAGGAGATGAAACCTCGGATTGTTTAGATGGGGCGCGATAAACTCTTTTCTTCCTGAACTGAAATTGTCGAGGACAGTGACCTCATTCTCTTGTAGCAGTCTTTCCACGAGATGGCTGCCGATGAAGCCGGCACCGCCCGTGACTAGAATAGATTTGTCCTTAAGCATCATCATAGGAATTCTCTTCAAGGCAATTAAGATTGTGGACTGTCCAGAGATATGCCCAACATTGTTTAGTGGTTTATGGGTAGCTAATTCAGCGATTAGGAAGCGTCAAAAAAAATAATTTATTTTAGATATTAGTATTGAATAGTATTATATAAATGCGAGAAGAAAAGCCGAGAAGATCTTCTGAAAAAAGGCTATTAACATAACCTATTTATCGTAAGCATATATGCTTAACCAGAGTGATTCATATGGCAGGAAAAAATCTTAGGATATTCTTGCTGCTCTTAGCGCTGGCAGTCTTATGCAGCGCTGCCGGGGCGGCAGAGAAAGAGAGGCTGAGGCTGGCTACTACTACCAGCCTGCAAGATACCGGTCTTTTGGACATGATCAAAGACAAATTCGATGAGAAGTACAACGTTGCATTAGATGTAGTCTCCGGTGGAACCGGCATTGCTATCCAGTACGCAGAGCGTGGCGACGTGGACGTCCTCATAGTTCATGACAAGGTGAGGGAGCTGAAATTCGTTCAGGACGGGTATGGTTTGGAGAGAAGGTGCATTGCCTACAACTACTTCTACCTGGTCGGACCGAAGGACGATCCCGCAGGCGTTAAAGGAATGAATTCTTCTCTGGCTATGGCAAGCATCATGGAGAAAGGCAATGCTGATCCTTCTAAGGTGATGTTCGTCTCGCGGGGCGACAACTCCGGCACACATGCTCGCGAGAAGCTACTCTGGAAGGGTGCCGGCTACAACTACTCTGCCGTCAACTCTTCCGGTCCCTGGTATATCGAGGCCGGACAGGGCATGGGCGCAACCTTAAACATTGCCAATGAAAAGCAGGCCTACACCCTCTCCGATATGTCCACTTTTATGGCCTACCAGGGCAATCTGACCCTCGTTCCTATTATTGAAGGCGGAGATGAACTGCTCAATGTTTATGTGGCCATGGCCGTGAATCCGAAGACGCATCCCGGTGTAAATTGCGAGCTGGCCAATGAGTTCATAAACTATCTGGTATCCGATGAGGCGCAGGATCTGATTGCAAGCTTCGGCAAAGAGAAATTCGGCACACCGCTCTTCTCGCCAGCCAGAGGAAACTGCGAGCTGATAGGCTGCTCTGAAGCCGAGTGCGCCGTGCCCACCAGTGCCTCCTGCGCTGCGGCCTGATAGAGACGATCGCAAAAGGCTAAAGGGCAAAAGGGCAAAAGATAATCGCTTAGGTGAAATTGGTTGGAGGAGATCTATAGCGGCCTTCTGCGGGCCCTGGAGCTGATTGCAGCGAGAGACCCCCAGGTGGTCGAGATCACCTTCAGGTCCCTTTTTATTTCTTTATCCTCAGCTTTTTTGGCAGGCATCATCTGCATTCCCCTGGGAGGAATCATCGAGTTTCGCCAGTTTTGGGGCAAAAGAGCGCTGATAAATTTAATTCAGACCCTTTACAGCCTTCCTACGGTAACCGTAGGCCTGCTGGTCTTTCTGCTCATCTCCCGCTCCGGGCCCCTGGGCGGGCTTAACCTGCTCTTCAGCCCGACCGGCATGATCTTCGGCCAGGCCATTCTCATCAGCCCCATTATGATTGGGCTGACCGTAACCGCTCTGGCAAGCGTCAGCCCCCAGATCAGGGACACGGCCAGATCGCTGGGCGCGACTGAAATGCAGTTAATAATAACCGTAATAAAAGAGGCTCGCGTGGCGGTCATTGCTGCAGTGCTCCTAGGATTTGGCCGGGCGCTCTCCGAGGTAGGCGTGGCCATGATGATCGGTGGGAACATCCGGGGCTACACACGCGTTCTCACCACGGCCATAGCTTTAGAGACCTCCATGGGCAATCTGGAGCTATCCATCGCTCTGGGAATTATTCTCATATCTATTTCGCTGGCCATCAACCTCTTGCTCAATAGATTTCAGGGGAGATGAGATGCCGCTACTCGAGGTACGCTCTTTAGGCAAAAGCATCGGCTCGGCTGAGATTCTGACGGGCATCAACCTCTCGGTCGAGCGGGGTGAGATCCTGGGGCTGATCGGGCCCACCGGCTCGGGAAAGACTACATTGCTGCGGCTGGTCAATTTGCTCGATGAGCCATCAACAGGAAGCATCCTCTTCGACGGCAGAGAGGTTTCGGGCCAGCCGGAGAGGGAGTTGCTTGCTGCCCGACGGAAAATGGCCATGGTCTTTCAAAAGCCGGTCATGTTCAAGGCCAGAGTGGAGGAGAATGTCTCTTTTGGCCTGAAGATGCGGGGAAAAGAAGATGCAAAGAGTGTGAGGAAGAGAGTGAAAGAGGCCTTGGCGGCGGTGGGGCTGTCCGGCTATGAGAGCCGCGATGCCAATACCCTATCGGGAGGAGAGATGCAGAGAATTGCCCTGGCCAGGGCTCTTGTCCTGCAGCCGGAGCTTCTCCTTTTAGACGAGCCGACTGCCAATTTAGACCCCAGGAGCGCCGCCTCCATCGACAGCCTTTTGCAGAGCCTGGCCGGGGGCAGGACAGCAGTGATCTTAGCCACGCATAACATGCAGCAGTGTCGCAAGCTGGCGAATAGAGTAGCCGTGCTGCAGGGAGGAAAGCTCACAGCCCATGGCAAAAGCGAGGAGATCTTTGGCCCCGAAGAGAAAAGCAAAGCTTCCGGGCCGCATACCTATGGCTTTTCTCTTCCATGGTGATGGGGCGGAAGGATGCTTTTATCATCTCATAAGAGCATTTAACTATGCGACTAAATGATGCCTGAAATAGTAGAAGAAGAAAGCAAATCAGGAGATAAAGAATCTCTGGATTCATTTCTCACGGAAAGGCAGCTCAAGGTGCTACAGATGCGCCTGGCCGGCCAGTCCCAGCAGGAGGTGGCGGACAGCCTGGGCACCACGCGCTCCAATATCAGCATTCTGGAGAAGCGGGCCCATCAAAACATCGCCCGGGCAGAGCGAACATTGCAGCAGTGGATGATGCTGCGTGCTCCCATATCCTTGCAGGCAAAAGCAGGAACAGATGTCTTCGAGCTGCCCAAGATGATCTTTGCCGCTGCGGACGAAAAGCAGATACGTCTGCCTGTCACCTCTCTGGATATTGTGGTGCAGCTGCGGCGAAAGGCCCCCCGGCTCTTCAAAAAGAGGGCGCTGGAGAGAGATGTCCTGATATTTGTGACGGAAGAGGGAGAGATGCTGGTGGAGGGGCTGGAGGTGTGATGATTGGCCGGCTGCACAGGCAGATCGAGAGGATCGAAACCACCGAAATCATGCGTCTATCCAGCGGGTGCTGCAGCCTGCTCCCAGCCATCTCGGCGCGTTCCTGGTTTTCGCCCTGCACAAGCTGAAAGTAATGTTATTCATACTAATCGAATAGCGGCTCAACATCCCGATACGATAGAGCTAAATATAAAGAATTAGAGAAATGCAATTATAATGAAGCGACTGACAGCTTATGTCTCCGGCAAGGTCCAGAAGACCGGATACCGGGCCAAGGTCACGGATTTCGCCCGAGCTTTAGGCTTTAAAGGATTCGTAGAAAACCTGGACGACGGCAGAGTTAGGATTGTAGCCGAGGGAGAAGAAGACAGGCTGAAGTGGTTTGAAGAAGCTATCGATATTAAGAATACCTTAATCCAAGTTTCGACCATCGAAAGAGAGTATTCTTCTGCCGTTGGCGATGTCTCTAAGTTCTATAAATTGGTCGATAAAGGAGAGACAGACTCCAGGCTGGACACAGCAGCCGTTCACTTAAAAGATCTCATCGGTGCCGTCAACAATTTGGGTGACAAACTGGGCGGCAAGTTAGACACAATGATCGAAAAGCAAGACCATTTGATCACTGGACAAAGAGAGATGATTGATTTGCAGCACGATCTTCTAGATGAGGTCAAAGAATCTAGAAAAGATCTGAGAGGCTACCTGGATCAGAGATTCGAGAAGCTGGAGGATGAGGTAGTCGAGATGAGAGCAGCTCTTCGCGCCAAGGGAATAATTTAGCAGCAGCCTGGCAAAAGGTGCTGCTTGAGATACTTTTTGTTTTGTTGTTCTCAAAAGATTCATGCCGTACTGCTTAGCTTCTTGGACGGGGTGAGAGTCTTTACTGGCTGAGGCAGTTGAGGGAATGCCGATGCAAGGTGGCACGGGCACACCTACTACTATCCGTACTTAAATCAGCTTTAAGCGGCCAGGAAGCTGGATGATTACTACGTACCGATACAATTATCCCAATGACCTGAAGGGGGGAAACGCCGACCGAATATTTTGATGATGGTGAAGAGGTGAAAAGGGCATTAAAGCTGAGCCGAATGGTCGTTGAGCTTTCAGAAAACAAAATTGGGCCCCGATACCGGGCCCATGCGTATTCTCATTAATAAGCCTTTTATCTTGTCCTGCAGATCTCCCTTCTCATGCCATCTCTTTCCATCCATGTCGGCGGCCTGGATCTTAATAATCCGGTCCTGCTGGCGGCAGGCATCCTGGGCACCACCGGCGCCTCCCTTTGCCGAGCCGCCAAGGCAGGTGCAGGCGGCGTAGTCACCAAATCCGTGGGCTCCGTCCCACGGGAAGGCCACCCCGGCCCCACCATTGTGCATGTGGAGTGCGGCCTTTTAAATGCCATGGGCCTGCCCAATCCTTCTTACAAAGAATTCCAGGACGAGATCGAAACCGCCCGTGTCGGCGCAGTGCCCGTCATCGCCAGCATCTTCGGCTCTTCCGCTACAGAGTTCGCCCAGATCGCCCGCAGCCTGAAAGCCGATGCCTTCGAGCTGAACCTCTCCTGCCCTCATGCCGAGAAGTACGGCAGCGAGCTTGGCCGCTACCCTGATCTGGTGGAATCCGTCACCGGGGCAGTGAAGGCTGCCGCAGATGTGCCTGTCTGGGTAAAGCTGACCCCCAACACAGCCGACATCCTGGAACTGGGCCTGGCTGCGCAGCGGGGCGGAGCCGACGGCGTGGTGGCCATAAACACTCTCAAGGCCATGGCCATTGATATCGAAACCGGTTACCCAATACTGGGCAACCGTTTCGGTGGGCTGTCCGGCCAGGCCATAAAACCGGTGGCCGTGCGCTGCGTCTACGAGCTGGCCAGTCGCCTGGAGATTCCGGTGATTGGCGTGGGCGGAGTATCTTCATGGGAAGACGCCGTGGAGATGATCATGGCCGGAGCCTCTGCTGTGCAGGTGGGAACTGCTCTTCTCAGGGGCTACGGCATCTTTGAGGAGATCACAACCGGCCTGTCTCGCTACCTGGAGAGGAAATCGCTGACACTCGAGGAGCTGTGCGGCCTGGCCGGGAGGAGACGCTCATGAGACCTATTGACTGCATCATAGAAGAAGTGCGCTCGGAAGCTCCCCTGATCAGGACTTTCCGGCTGGATAAAAACCTTGATCCGGCACCAGGTCAGTACGTCATGGTCTGGATCAGAGGCGTGGATGAGATTCCCATGAGCTTCTCAGGACCAGATACCATAACTGTGCAGTCGGTAGGCGAAGCTACACAGGCCCTCTTTCGGCTTGGCGCAGGAAGCAGCATTGGCCTTCGCGGGCCTCTGGGGAACGGCTTTATCCTGCGGGGCAAGAGGATTCTGCTCATCGGCGGAGGCGTGGGAACGGCACCTTTGGCCTTTTTAGGCGAGCAGGCAAAAAGGGCTGGGATCGAGGTCGCTTCCCTGCTCGGCTTCCGCTGCAAAGACGACCTCATCTTCCAGGAGAGATTTGAGGCTCTGGGAGATACTATTATCACCACCGATGACGGCTCCCTGGGCATACACGGCCGCGTTGCAGCAGGACTTAAAGAGCTGAATCTATTCGACTACGATCAGATCTACCTTTGCGGCCCGGAGATGATGATGTGGGACATAATCTCCAGAACACGAGAGCATGCTACGAAGACCCAGGCCTGCATCAACCGCTACTTCAAGTGCGCGGCAGGCATCTGCGGCTCCTGCTGCCTGGATCCGGAGGGCGTACGTGTCTGCGTGGAAGGGCCGGTGCTCATGGCCGATCGACTGCTGGAAAGCGAGTTTGGTCGATACCGGCGGGGCCCAACCGGTGGCAAAGGTCCTTGCAGAGGATGAAACGGGAAAGTGGAAAAAAGAGAGGAGAGATGGTTTGGAAATGATAGTTCGATTCATGAAGGATGGCATAGTTCGAGGGGGATCGTACAGCGTTGAGAACGGCATAATCTCCGGGGGAGAGTTGCTGAAACCAGAGGAAGTATTCCTTTTGCCACCCTGCCAGCCGACGAAGATCGTCTGCGTGGGCCTAAATTACGTAAAGCATGCCCAGGAGCTGAAGATGCCACTTCCCGAGGAGCCCATCCTCTTCTTAAAGCCCCCTTCTGCCATCCTGGCCCCAAGCGGGCAGATCATCTATCCTTCCTCCAGCCAACAGCTGGACTACGAAGGCGAGCTTGCTGTAGTTATTGGAAAACGCTGCAAAAATATCCAGGCAGAAGAGGCAGAGAAGTACATCCTGGGCTACACCTGCTTCAACGATGTGACCGCTCGTGATCTGCAGCGCATAGATGTGCAGTGGACGCGCGCCAAGAGCTTCGACACCTTTGCCCCCTTTGGCCCCTGGATCGCCAAGATCGATCCCTCTGATGCGGATATCGAAACTCGTGTCAACGGAAATGTGGTGCAGAAATCTAATACCTCCGACCTGATATTCAACGTGCCGCAATTGGTGCAGTTCATAAGCGGCGTCATGACTCTTGAGCCGGGTGATGTGATCGCCACGGGCACGCCTCCGGGTGTGGGGCAGCTGCAAAAAGGAGATGCGTTGGAAGTGGAGATCGAGGGAATAGGAGTTCTTAAGAATACTGTGGTGTAGCTGAGAGACACTTGCCGGGAGGATTAGCCGGCAAGGCTCTCTCAAGTCAACTAGGGATATAAGAGGTATCAATGGCAACTGTTGAAGTTCAAAAAGAGGACGTATTGGCGGCTTATGCAGATGAGCAGTATAGGAAGCTCCAGAAAGAGAAGAATCAATATATATCCCTTGATGAGTATTGCGCCAAACGTGGCATTTAGATTCTGCTATTCCTAACTTAGCCGCGATAAAGCTTGGCTCATGGCACAAGAAGCGAATTCTGGAAGAGGGGGATCGTACAGCGCTCGATAATGGCATAATCTCCTGGGATCTGAAGATGCCCCATCCCGAGGAGCTCATTCTCTTTTTAAAGCCACGCACCTCTATCTTGGGCCCGGATGGGAATATCATCTATCCACCCACCAGCCAGCAGGTAGACTACGAAGGCGAGCTGGCGGTCGTCATTGGAAAGCGCTGCAAGAATGTCACGGCAGAAGAGGCAGAGAAGTACATCCTGGGCTACACCAGGCTTCAACGACGTGACGGCCTGTGATCTGCAGCGCATAGATGTGCAGTGGACGCGCGCCAAGAGCTTCGACACCTTTGCCCCCTTCGGCCCCTGGATCGCCAAGATCGATCCCTCTGACGCGGATATTCAGACTCGCGTCAACGGAAATGTGGTGCAGAAATCTAATACATCCGACCTGATATTCGACGTGCCGCAATTAATACAGTTCATAAGCGGCGTCATGACTCTTGAGCCGGGTGATGTGATTGCTACGGGCACGCCCCCGGGAGTGGGGCAGCTGCAAAAAGGAGATGCCGTGGAAGTGGAGATCGAGGGGATTGGAGTTCTCAAGAATTTTGTTGTGTAGCTGAGAGGCGTGCCGGGAGGATTAGCCGGCAAGTGTCTCTCAAGTCAAACGGCGGCGGCGCACCTGCGCAGCAAGCTAGCGGGGCATGCAAGGCGTCGCCGCATATGTAAAGAATGAAATTCCGTTTGAAGATGGGTCTAAAGATTATATATTATACAAATGATGATTCAAATTACTCGTTCGCAAAAGTTACATCTAGCAGCATATGATCACTCTTTCTTGCCCAATCAGCATGTTCTTCAATTTCAACATTTTCCAATTTAAAATATTTAGATGCAAAACAATAATCTACATTATAGATTTACTATAAATGATTTGATGTTTTGGTTGTCCAAACCTTCACATTCAGGAATAACAACTATATCTGGACTAAATTCTTGTATAAAATTAATTTATTTCTGAAGGCCTTTTTATAATTCGAACTTATTATAGTCATTATTCTTGTCTAATCTTGTTCCTGTTTATCAAGATTTGCCATGATTTTAAAGGTCGATGTGGAAAGTATTAAATTGGTGTTAAGATATTCATGCATTTGGAAGGAAAATCTATGGTGAGAGAATATGTGAGGAATTAAGATATGATAGAATATCTAAAAGCAAAAAAGCATAAAGGGATATCCGAGCTTAAATTATCTCAATTAGGTCATATTAATGTCCTTTGCGGGAAAAATAATAGTGGAAAAACGTCAATTCTTGAAGCATTGGATTACTCAAAAAAGAGCTTTACAATAGGGAAAAAAGTTGAACCTGACGATAAAACATGGCTTAAAGAACTCTTTTCAATGCAAACAGAAAAATGGGGTTATAACAAAGGCGAATATCGCCACTGGTTCTCGAAATATTTAGATGATTTTGTTGCACTTCGTCCAATTTGGTTCTATGATGAAATAGATGAAATAGTGCAAGAAATGAAAGCAAGTCAAGAAAAGTATAAAAATCTAACACACAGCCCTGATGGAAATGTAAACTATAAGGAAATTATTGAGTCTTATTTTAATAAATCTACTCATAAATATATTACAGAATTTATTAATCCTAAAAGAGCATTTGCGTATAAATGTAATGTTATTTCCGGGGAAAAGGGATGTCCACAAGACATCGTGATCGCAAATCGCCTGTTTCATTTAAAGAATCAGAATCCAGATTCAGATGATTATAAAAAATTCGGAAAAATATATTCGGCGTTTAGGGCGATATCCGATTATCATTTTAATATTGCTTTGGATGACGGAAGTATAAATTTATTCTTCAGTAAAGATGGGAAAAATTGGATTAAAGGAGAATCTTGTGGATTAGGACTTGCTGATGTTCTTATAATGATCACAATATCCATTGATTCGAATGCGTCAATTATATTTATTGAAGAACCAGAAAATCATCTCCATCCGGAAATTCAAAAGAGATTTCTGCATTTCATTAAGGACATAAGATCAAAACAATTTATATTGTCTACTCATTCCAGCGTTTTCTTGGACCCGTTCCTAGTTGATAAGATATTTTATGTATATTTTGATGGAGAAGTTAAAGTAACTGATGAAACCAGCAAGTCAGAAATACTTTATATCTTAGGTTATTCTGTAGCAGATAATTTAGTCGCAGATATGATTATTCTCACAGAAGGACCATCTGATATACCAATATTAGAAACCATATTTAAATGGATGGAAATTAATGGCAAATGCAACATAAAATTTTGGCCATTATGCGGTGATGTAATGACGCATTTAGACCTTTCCGTTATAGCAGAAACAAAAAATGTATGGGCGTTAATTGATTCAGATCCTAATAGTGGCAAATCCAGAACTCGATTTATCCGAAAATGCAGAGAGGCGGGAATATATTGCAAAAAATTAGAACGTTATTCAATTGAAAATTATTTTACTTTGAATGCAATTAGAAAAATTTTTACTAATATTCCTGATGATTTAATTGAGTTAAAGCCTGATAAAAAAGTCGATGACCAAATCGGATTCTCAAAGAACGATAAGAGCATAAAGCAAAAGAATAGACAAATAATTGAGCAAATGTCAATAACTGATATAGAATCGACAGATTTATTTAAATTCTGCGAAAAAATCAGAAAACATCTAGAAAAAAACCAATTAATAGAGAGATAAAAGCATTATGACAAACTGTTTAATATTCACAAAGTCAAACATTGCTCATATTTTTCCCGTTTGGTTTTATCGCTAACATGTGCATAGCGAAGGTTTGTCCTTATGTCATTATGCATTAGCACTTTTTGAACTATTCTTATATCAGCACCGTTGGCAATCATCATAGTTGCTGTTGTGTGGCGTGCAAAGACATGAATACCCCCGGCTTTTTCAATACCGGCTTTTGCTTTGTAATTGGAAAATAGGCGATGCACTTCGGTTCTTTGCCATCTTTGGCCATAATCAGTAAAGAATAGAGGTTCTCTCCCTTCGATAATGAGCTTTGGCTTTGCTTCTAAATAGCGTCGTAGTGTTGTTGCACATTCAAGGACACAATCCTGTTACACCTTATAGAGAAATCCGCATCAAGCACTTAATCATGGGGTAGCCTGGTATCCTACAAGACTGGGGGTCCTTTGACCGGCGGTCAAATCGCCGTGGCCCCGTGAAATCATCTCATAGCGACTGATTTTAATGATTTAGTGTATAGGGCTGAATAGATGCAATTTTTATTGATATATTATCTTCAGCCCCTCGTTATCCACCTTTGTCTCAATGGCAATCTCCAATCCCAATGGCTTTATCAGCCCGGCTACCTCCTCCCGGCTGCGGTCGGTTACAATGGCGATGGAGGGCCCCACCGAGCTCATGGCCACGAATTCCAGGCCGCTCTCCCGCAAAAGGCTCATGTGCCGTTATATCTCAAAGCCGTGGTGCTCCACCTCTGCCCTCTTCGAGCCGCGAAACTCTATCTCCTATCTTTTTTTCAGGTAGGCTAGGCATCGGCTTTCTTTTGCTACCGCGCCAGTTTATGGCCCTTCTCCATCTGCTGAATCTGTTCTTCGCCTTTGGCGGCCAATTCCTTGAACTGATTGATAGTATCCCGCATTTTGGGCAGCGCTTCCTGCTTATAGGTGCTGATGGAATCCAACGCTTCCATGACATCGGCAAAGGCAGTCTTCAGCGTCTCGACAGAGATATTAGCTTCCATTGATTGTTTCTGAATTTCCGCTCCCTGTTTCTTCAGCATTTGCGCGTTGCTGCTGATGAAATTATCCGTGATCTCATTGAGCATTTGAATCTTCTTCAGGACAATCTTCTGGTTATAGAGAGCGCCGGCAACCATCACTGAGATCCGCAAAGCGGAAATCGTCACATTTTTAGCTCTTTCTACCCCGCGCATCAGTTCCTTATTATTTCTGATCACAATCTCTGTCGCCATTACGCCCTGCTGATTGACGACGATCATCTGCTGTAAATCCATAAACCGCTGCCGCAGCGGAAAGAGGACTTCTTCAGTGACAAATTTAACTTTTTCCGGGTCTTCGTTCCTGGCTTTAGCTGCTTCGATTTGCTTTTCAATCGATTCGTCCATCAGGGTACCGAGCTGGATCTCTTTCATCAATTTTTTAGTCAAATCGCGCATTGCCTGCTGTTCGATTTCCAGAGTAGTATTATCGTTTTTCAGAGTTGTTTTCCCTTTATCCAAAGAGACAATGATATCCGCAATCACAGCGTCTGCTTTCTGGTATTTGGCAAAATAGGCCCTGATCGGGTTGTACAGCTTGCCGAGAATGCCGGTCCTGGTGAAATCAATCAGGCTGGGGTCCAGGTCTTTTAATTCCCGGTGCAAATCCAATAAACCTTTTGCCACAAGGCCGCCTTCATCGCCGTCTTTGGACAGGTTCCCGACTGTCACCTGCAGCATAGAATTTTTTGCGGCCGATCTTCTCATCGAGTCAGCCCCAAAAGACTCGATTGACTGGATAATATCCTTCCTTTTGGCAAATTCATCAATATCCAGGGTCATGATTTCGGCAACATTGCTCTCCGCTACAGCCTGAAGCTGGGCTACTTCCTCCGGTACCGGTTTGACCTGCTCCTGGACCTCGTTCCTGATCGCCGCTTCATCGGGCACTTCCATTGTAAAAGCCATCTTAATTCCTCCCAGGATTACAATTCGGCATTAAACATATTGCCCAGTTTGTAGACAACGTCATCGGTATCGGCGTTAATACTGGCACCCTCATTGATGCTGGAGATCTCCTGCAGGGCTTTGATATCTGCATTATAGCCAATTGTGTTTATTGATATTCCAAGTGCCTGAACTATGTCTTTGATATCCTCCAGATCATGGCCTCTATTGGTTTCGCCGTCACTGAGAACGAAAATCATCGGTTTCAGATTGGGATCTAATGCCCGCTGCTCCTCGATCATCTGCATGGCGACAGCAATCGCATCGAAGGTTGCCGTGCTGCCCACTGCCTGCAAATCATTAACCGCTCCGGCAAACATGGCCCGCTGGGTCAGATTGAATTTGGCAATGGGCAGATCGATATTGACATCATCGGAATATGATACCAGGCCAATCAGATTGTCCTGACCAATGTATTTTTGACCCTCGCTCAATGACTTCTTTAGATTGTTCAGTGGCTCGCCCATCATGCTGCCGGAAACATCGGCCACAAAGACGGCGCAGATATTTGTGTTTTTTATAACTTTCCAGAGTTTTTGGGCCTGGATGATCACATCGCCGCTGACAGGTCCCGCTTCGGGTTTGTATTGATTAAGGCCGTTAAAGCCATATTTGGTGGCCAGGGTCTGGTACTTTTCCTGCTGAGAGAATTCAACGAATTGATTCAGGATTTTCTTTTTCTCTGCCGATAGCTCGCCGATCGCATACATTGGGCTGTCATGTCTGACCCCAAAGGGAATAAATTCGTAGGACCTGATATCCGGTGTGTTCATATAGGTCTGGTATTCCAGGATGAAACCGTCCAGAATACCTGATTTGGCTGATTCCCTCATTTGCAGGGTAGTATAGGCGACCACTGGAATATTGTCCTGGAAGCTCTCAAATCCTGCTGCTGCTTTGTCGCTCAATAAGTTGCTGCTGTCAAAAGTCTGCAATGTTGAAATCAAAAAGTTCAGCCCGGTTGAACTGGCAAAAGGATTGGTGTAGCCCATATTCAGTTCTTTGTTCGCAACAGCATCGATAATCGTCTTGATATTGATTGCCCCGTATTTAGCTGCCAGCTCGTCTTTCTTGGATTTAGTGAGCAGGATCCCGGCCACATTGCCCGCAAGTCTCTTTTCCACTAGTTCTGCTTTAACCCCTCGGGAGATGATCATCTCGCCCCAGAGTTCATTGGACGGCGTATAGGCATCCGGCAAATACTTGCCAGAGGTAATATAGTCGGCACCTTGACCTGAAGCGATTCCTCTGAGCCTTACTGATACCTGTTTGCCGTCAATTATTATTTTCGCATTATTGAAGTCTCTGGCCACCTCTGTCAGCCAGCCATCAGTACCGCTGCCCGCTTTTTCCGTTGAGGAAAATATTTCGATGTAGCTGGGTGTGCGGCTGTTCACTTGCGGCGGGTATTTGGAGATATCGGGCAGGGTTTCTTTCAGGTCTGGGGGCTCAATTTCAACTTTGCCCATTGGATGCGCGACTGTTTTCACATCGATGTCTTTGATGGTGTCCTCCAGTGATCCCCCACCGGGCCCTATTATAATAATCGCCAGATAAACTAAGATAAATACTGCACCTGCTGCTCCGATTATCTTCAAAATTACTTTTTTGTCGCTTTCGTTCGGCATGCTGATGCTCCCCTCTTCAATTCTTGTAGTATTTTGCCTGTTTGATCAGATTATCGATCTCGATCATGCCGGCCATTTGCTCCAGTTGGCCGCTCTCTATGCAGTTTAAGCCTGAGATCTCCAGCATTAGCTTGTCAAGCTTCAGCAGAATCTGTTCATTATCTTCAATGGCCGCTTTCACAAAAGTGATATATTTGTTGTATACTTTTAACTTTTCCTCCACAAATTGCTGCGAAAAGGTCCCTGATTCTTGCTTCTTTCTAATGAAATTGTAGTCTTCTTCATCAAAAGCATTCAATTTATTGAGGATGCTGCGGATATTCATAAAGAATATCTTCTCCACCTCGGCGATGACCGCATCAAATTTCTTGTAGCTGATCTCTGAAGCACTGAAGATCTGCAGAAGGATATTCCGGATAGTTTTATTCTTTTTCTGCAGCCGCTCAATCTGATCGAGTAGCAAGTCAACGGTTTTTTCGAATGTTTTAAGTCCCCGGTGAATATTCAGTGCTTCAATATAATCTTCCACCTTCCAGATTTTATTGGTTGGAATTACTTTCTCCGGTTCGGTAAAGAGCTTATAATTGCCGTAGACTAACCCGGCGCCGCTTAAAAAGATGAATGTGCTGCCAAAGGCTGTTGCCAATGCACTGGCCCCGCCCAACTCTAGTCCGATCAATCCTGGCGAGAAGGTAATTATGTTGGCGGCGGCAATGCCTAAATTCAGGCCCAATAGTCCAATCAGCTTTTTTCTGTCCATGCGCTCTTACCCTCAGATTTTTCTGTGTAGATTTTCTCTTAACGTATTTCATATTACCATATACAATCTTTGGGCAGCACACCCTAAGAGAGTGGTTATCTTTCTCGATGGCAACCATTGCGTCATCAAAGAGCGTGCCTATGGTGGCCTGCTTAGCATTAGCCTGCAAAAAGGACCCGCTGCCCTACTTTTGCATCCAAAATATGTTCTCTGCCCGGCATTCGACCGGGTCCTCGGGATCTGCGCCCTGATACGCTTCTTTTAGGAGCTGGGCGTGCTTCTCCTCGAAGGCGTCAGAGATGCACTTCAGAAATATGAGGCCCAAGACGACGTGCTTGTACTCTGCGGCGTCCCCAGTCCTGTAGGATACCAGGCTACCCTCAGACACGGCGTTTGTTTGCGATTTTGTTTCCTAATGTAACAGGATTGTATCTCTTTCCTCAGGAGAGAGGATAAATCTTGCAGCGTGTAACCATAGATTGGAGTATGGGGTCTTGTGACCTGCGTTCAAATCGCCATGGCCCCATGAAATCTTCTCATAGCGACTGATTTTAATGATTTAGTGTATAGTGCTGAATAGCTGCAATTTTTATTGATAGATTATCTTCAGCCCCTCATTATCCACCTTTGTCTCAATGGCAATCTCCAATCCCAATGGCTTTATCAGCCCGGCTACCTCCTCCCGGAGGCGGTCGGTTACAATGGCGATGGAGGGCCCCACCGAGCTCATGCCCACGAACTCTAGGCCGCTCTCCCGGAGCAGGCTCATGTGCCGGTAGATCTCAAAGCCGTGGTGCTCCACCTCAGCTCTCTTCGAGCCGCGAAACTCGATCTCCCAGATAACATCCCCGATCTTTTTCAGGTCCGCTCTCTCCAATGCCGGGATGAGATCCATGAGCAGAAGATAGGCTTTGAGCTCTCTGTCCTGATAATCCAGATTCCTGGCCCGGTTCATGAGCAGGTCAAACTCGGCCCTTCCGGCGGAGGAGACGACTATTGGTGGTATGGTGACAAAGACGTTCTTGCCTTCTGCAAAGCGGTGGCGGTAGACCAGCGCCAGCTCATCGCCGGTAATAACCATCCCCCCGTAGGTAGCAGCGGCTGGTCCTACGCCCGTCTCAAAGCCGTTTGTCACCCTGCCGTCCTCCGTCTCCTCCACATAGTTGTGGCCTATTAGCAGGCGGATCTGCTCGGAGCTAAGAGGAGAACCAAGAGCTGCGTTCATGGCATGGGCCAATGCCAGGAGCACCGATCCGGTAGAGCCCAAACCGACGTGCTTTTTTTCGTGGTCCTGGATCACGATGCGAAAGCCACCTTCATAGCCCACTATTTTTCTGAAGACCTCTGCAAAATGACGGATGATGGGCTCACGCGAGTAATCGATGTCAAGGCCGGAGGAGGTGCACACTACCTCGGCGGAGCAGTAGATTTGCAGGGCAAAGCCCACGCCTCCGCCGCCTGGCCGGTTGGGAGCAAAGCGGTTCATGTCCAGCACGGTGAGATGAATGCGCCCCGGTGCAATTGCCTTAACTATGCCGGAGTGCGGCGTGAGATGGTAGTCTTTTTCAAATCCCAGTGTGCGGATGCATTCTCCTGGCTGAAAGGGCTGGAACTCGTACTCCACCAGATCCAGATCCCCGCCTCTAATTTTCATTTTGACCAAGACTTCTCACCTATCTCAGATCGGTCTATCAAAGTAGATGCTCTTTCCCGAGGCCTTGAGGGGCAATCCATAGGCCACTTTGCAGCCCTCCAGCCAATTTAGGGAGAGAGCAGCGACTCCTGCAGTGAACATGACGCGGTTATCGACATTATGCAGGCTAGCCGTCTTGGCAGCTGAGCCCAAAGCGATGCCAAGGTCAGCCATCTTGATGACGCAATTGGGGCCGTGGAAAGGCTTATTCGTCTCCAACTCCAGGAATTGTTTTTGAGCCTCCAGCATATCTTTGCAGGTGGCATAGCCACATCCACCGCAGTCAAGGCCCACACTATCGATTGCTTTGCTGCCTATGAGCACGCACGCCTGGCTATTTTCCAGGTTGCCTGCATCCCTGAGAAAGAATTTGATTCCCCGTGCCTCACCCAGACGGCGCAGTTCTCTAGAAAGCTCCACCAGCTCTTTGCCTGCTACCACTTTGATTACTATGGAATCCTGGCCCCGGCCTTTGGGCGCGGTGCGGGCGGAGAGGGCCATCAGTTCGGCTACCATTTCCACTGCTTTGAAGGTCATGAAAAGAGGATAAGTGGATTCGTATTTATAGGATGCTTTTTTAGCCGAGTAAATCGAAATTTTCCAAAGCATTAATGTATAATCACTAACTCATTAATTTCGATGAAAAAAAAATTGCTTATGCATTGATCGCCCTGGCAGCCTTTGTCATCTTTTCTGGGGGATTCGCCGATGTTGCTGATGGTGATTAGAACTACCAGGAACAACAGCAATGAATACAGCACCGGGCCAGGCGAGGCACCTGATGAGGGCATGGCAAGAGAGGAGCCGAGGGCCAGATTCAAAGATATATAAATGAACAAAATGCCCTTCTATTTTTCCAGGCTGGTCCTGGGCCCGCTCGGTGTGAGGATCAATGCTTAGTCCGAAGGGGAAAAAGAAGCTGTGACTGACAAGGGTCTCACACGAAAAATAGGTTTTAATACTTTGATGGCCCCTATTATATGGAGGTGTTTGTTATTAAGGCTATAATGGTACTTCCTCTATTAGTACTTGGATTGCTCTGTACTATGGCAGCCGCACAGCCTTCGGGATACGGAGATTCGGGGCATTTAATGACATCTACACACTGGACGCATCCCTCGCATGACTGGCTGTCTTCCTGGGACTCTTATTACAGTTATTCCTATTACCCCTACAATTATTACTATCCAAGCAGTTACTATTACAATTACTATCCATACAATTACTACTACACCAATTACAATCCATACAATTATTATTATCCATATTACTGGCCCCCCAATCAGTACTACTATAGATGCTGGTATTGTTAATCCATGAAATTTTGTTTCCTTTTCTTTTTTTCCGATGTCAAAAAGGGGAAGTCTTTGATTCGTTTGAGCTTGTTTATTATTCAATAGATTCCGGCGATGGTAATAGCTTTTTTGTGAACGGCATCTGGCCAAGCTGCAGGGAGAGGAATGCATCAAAAATGGACGCCTGGTTGAAGGATGTGGCTCCATCCAAGCGCCGAGCTGCAATGTATTTTGAATAGATTAATCAATTAAAAATTATTAAATCAATCGATCTCTCAATGCCTGTCATCCACGATGGTGTACTCGTCAAGGTCAATGATGTGATCCTTTTGCCTCTTGCCGCTCGGGCCTGGACTTTCTTCTTTTCCCCTCATCATGGCCAGCAGGAGAGCTGCGAGGGCTGAGAGTACCGCTGGCCCGGAAAACCCGCTTTTTTGTGCAAATCGAAGCAGCAATAATTCCGCAGCACCCTTGAAAAGACTCGTTAGAAAATTGGACCTATTGCTACCTGGTGTTGACTTTACCAGGCTGATGAAAAATGCCATTAATCTTGATATCGTCGATGGTCGGAAGATCCAGTTCACCGACCTAATCAACGAGGCTATGAAGGCATTTCTTACTGCTTTGTTGAGCAGAGCAGCACCAATAACGGTCTTTATCAACTTTGCCAGCATTACCATCAGGTCTAATTACTGCTTTCACGGATATATCATTATCTATCGAGCAGTGAGAAAAGAGACCCTTATTCGTCCTTCGCATAACATATTGCCTTACTCTTCCGTCTGAAATTTCTCCGGCCAGAGCATTCTCTCTTTACTTCGCTGCTTTATCATCTCTTCCGCCTCAACAACTGTGATACCAAATACCTCAGCTAAGATCTGCTGGGCGGCATGAAGCTTCATGTCGATCAAGTCATCGTCGCTTATTCGCGAGCTTTCACAGGGCACAATGGGCTTTCTCTTTGCTTTGCCCATGTTGTCGAGGACTTTTGCCATGAAAATTATTCTGCATACAAATTTAAGTACTTTGCTCCAGGAAACATGGCCGTAGTTTCATTTCTTGTCACGGGAAAGGGCGTGCAACATTACCGGGTTTGCCCTGCAAACCAAGCCCCTGAAACCCGAATAAAACTGATTTTGCCAGGAGGCTTAAGCCCATGAACATCAGAAGCGCGTGAAAAGTCAGATTCAGGTGAAAAGCCAGATGGACTTGACGGGATTTGAACCCGTGGCCTCCGCCTTGCGAAGGCGGCGATCTACCACTGATCTACAAGCCCAATTTTAACTTGCCCAAAAGAGAGCAAAATAAGATGCAAAACAAGAAAGTGGTTTAGAGGAGACCGACCTCTTCCACCTCGACTGATTCCACGCCGGGTACATTGCCGACGGCAACCTCGATCTCATCCGGGCTTCTGCCTCCCTTATCATCCATGATAGTCACGACGATTAAGGCCTTTAAGCCGAAAGCTATGGGCATTTCCTCAATAGCATGCAGCCTGGCAAAGGAGGGTATTACTTTCTTGATGTCTTCGGCGAGCTTTTTCATATCCTGCTCGGCGCTCTCCGGCATAACTTTCATTCTTACTGCGGCGTCTCCCATATAATCCACCTCACGGTCCTGAGAAGCCACAGGCTTTGCAGGTATAAAGGTTGCTCTGCTTTTTACATTTGTTACATCTGGCAATTACGGTTCCGCAGCTAGGGCAGGGAAATCTTGTCCCGCCCACGCCGATCAGCGCAATACCACATGATATGCATTTCTCTGGCATTTCTTCCTTCATGTTATCTCCTCCCTGGTTGATGTATTTCTCTGTATAAACCTTCCCATAGATTGACTGAATTTGGGATGAATTGGGATGAATATTAGGGGTGATCTTGGATTGAACCTGGAATAGACCTCGGCCTTTGATTATGCCGAGAAGATCTGGCTCAGATCAATTGTATCCTTTGCATTTATGGTCTTTTTGTCGCAATTGCTTTCTTTCTAGCCCTTGATAACTGTTCCGCCTTCTCCTCTCTTCAAGGCATTGGTGAATTGCTGCACATCGGTGCCATTGAGCACCCAGACGCTGCTTCCTTTAAGAAGGCCACAGAGAAGTTCAATTGTGCCCTGATCAATGCAGCTTTTGCGTCCCAGCATGCGACTTGCTGATACCTCTAGAACTACTTTTCCATCCAGGATCACGCCATCCACATTAGTGGCCTTGATGAGAGGTGCATGAAGCTTCCAGGCCGCCAGGGCCGCCACCGAGTCGGAAGTATAGTCCCAGTTGTGCTCCAGGCCGCAGTCATCCCGGCAAAGAGCTTGATAAGGCAAAAGAACCTGCACCGGGTCGTCGCTTTTCGTGCGGCGAATTTCCCTGGTAAGAGAAGCCCCTGTTTCATCTGCCAGAAAATAGGCATACTGCTCCATGGCTAATATGGCCATCCAGTGCGCGGCCTCTTCGCTCAAATCTCCGCGAGAGTAAATCTCTCGCACCAAGTTCGCCATGGGACCGCCGCCCGGCACCACCAGGAAGCTGTAGCCCTCCACCGCGAGGGACAGGAGAGCGCGGATGAGAGTCTTGGCAGTGGGCATGAGGCTTCCTCCCATCTTCAGTACATAAAAAGGCATCAATAGTAGTAATCGCGCCTGCTATTAGAGCTATGTCATAGGAATAAATTGGGGAAAATAAGGGATAGATGCGGGACTTAGGTATGAGCCAAAGCAAGCCAAATATGGGGGCAAGAAATGGCTAAATATATATTTTTAGCAAATACGTCTCTGGCAAAAAGATAGCCAAAGGCCGATTGGATGTAGGGTAGGGAGGGATCTGCGAATAATCGACCTTTGCCGTACAAGCATCCGACTTGGGTCGTAGATAAGCTTTTTGGTTATGGTGAATGAAATTTTGCTCAATGAATGAGATGAAAAGGATATTGACTCCTCTTCTGGCGGCCGATGCTGTCATACTCTTCCAGGAAGGAATTGTGCTCATCAGGAGAGAAAACCCGCCATATAAAGGCAGCTATGCCCTGCCCGGCGGCTTTGTAGAGGTAGGCGAGACGGTTGAGGCTGCCGTGGTAAGAGAGGCCTGGGAAGAGACAGGACTTGCCATAGACCTGCTGGGGCTGGTAGGCATCTATTCAAATCCCGCCCGCGATCCCAGAGGGCATGTCGTCTCCGTCGCCTTTCTCGCCCAGGGCAATGGCGAGCTTGCGGCTGGATCGGATGCCAGAAGTGTGCACGTCTTTCCTTTGCAGAGCCTGCCGCCTTTGGCTTTCGATCATGATAAAATTATAAGCGATGCTCTTTCTCTGGCAGAGCGCTGCAGCGGAAAATGTTGCTGACAATCAAATTAAAGTAGAGTGATCGAAATTAGCTCATTTACCTGAACAGGAAGATCGCCGGGCATCATTTTCCCCTTCGATCTTCCGGGCTTTTGGGAGATGTTTCATGGAAGAGATCAGAGAGCTCATAGAAAAGTATGCGCTGCAAAACGCCGTGAAGTACAAAGCCGCACCTAATGCGGGAGCGGTCATGGGCAAGCTCATGGGCGAGCATCCACAGCTTCGCGCCCGGGCCAAAGAGGTATCGCCTCTGGTAAAAGAGGTGCTGGCTGTAGTGGAAAAAACAAGCCTGGAAGAGTGGCAAGAGAGGCTGCAGGCCATTGCGCCGCAGCTGCTGACAGAGCTCTCGGAACGAAAAGAGCCCGATAAGGGTCTTCCCGCCCTGGTGGGAGCGGAAAAGGGCGTAGTCATGCGTTTTGCTCCCAATCCCAATGGGCCGCCGACTCTTGGCAGCGCGCGGGGAATCATCGTCAACTCCGAGTATGTGAAAAAGTACGGTGGCAAGTTCATCATTCGCTTCGATGATACCGATCCCGTAAAGAAGCGGCCCATGCCCGAGGCCTACGGCTGGTATTTAGAAGACTGCGCCTGGCTGGGTGCCAAGCCTGATCTGGTCATCATAGCCAGTGAGAGGATTGACCAGTACTATCCCATCGCAGAAGAGCTGATCCGCCGGGGTGGAGCCTATGTTTGCGGCTGCCCGCAGGCGGTCTTCAAGGATCACAAGGACAAGGGAATAGAGTGCGAGCACAGAGATCAAAGCGTGGAGCAGAACCTGGATCTCTGGTGGCAAATGCTCGATGGCCGGATGCCGGAGGGCGGAGCGGTCTTGCGGGTCAAGACCGATATGCACCACAAGGACCCGGCCATGCGCGACTGGCCCGCTTTTCGCATCGTCACCGCCTCTCATCCGCTAGTGGGCACAAAGTACCGAGTCTGGCCTCTGCTCGATTTTGAATCGGCAGTGGAGGACCACCTGCTTGGAACCACGCATATCATAAGGGGCAAGGATCTGACCGACAGCGGAAGCAGGCAGAGATATCTCTACAAGCATTTAGGCTGGGAGTACCCTCAGGTCATTCACTGGGGCAGGATCAAGATTCACCAGTTCGGATCTTTTAGCACCAGCAAACTGCGAATGGCCATCGAGGCCGGCGAGTACACGGGTTGGGATGACCCCCGCGTGCCGACGGTGCGGGCGATGCGCTGCCGGGGCATCCGGCCCGAGGCGCTGAGAAAATTCATGATTGATCTGGGTGTGGGCGAGACTGACATTTCCATCAGCATGGACTCCATCTACGCCGAGAACAGAAAGATCATCGATCCCGAGGCCAATCGCCGCTTCTTCGTCTGGGACCCGGTTGCTCTGGAGATCGAGGGCGAAGTGCCCGCATTGGCACACGCGCCCCTGCATCCCACCATCGATCGCGGATTTAGGGAGATTCCTGCCAGCAATAAGCTGTTCATCTGCAAGAGCGATTTAGAAACCTTTAAGGTCGGCGATAATATCCGGCTCAAGGATCTATGCAACGTAGAAATTACAGGCCTGGAGCCGGCCAGGGCGCGCTTCCTGGGCAAGGATATGGGCAAGAGGACCAAGATCATCCACTGGGCGCCCGTGGACGGGCCGAAGGTTACGGTCATGAAGCCGGACGGCGTCGATGAGGGTGTGGGTGAGGCTGGCATTGCCGAGGAGATCGGCAAAGTGGTGCAATTCGAGAGGTACGGGTTCGTGCAGGTCAATTCCGTGGGCGAGACGATAGTGGCGTACTTTGCGCACCGCTGAGCAATAATGTATCAAATATACATCAAATCAGAAAATATTCATTTGCAGCATCGCCGCCGCCAGAAAAGCCACCAGCGCCACGGCCATTCCTTTTTTTAGCGCTTTCTGCGAGCCGGTAGCATCTCCTCTGGCGATCTTCAGCACGGAGAGAAGGAAGAACAGATCCGCCACCGCTACTATGACCAGATACACTCTGCCAAAGGGCGCGAAGAAGCCCAGCACAACCGCCGCCAGGGCAAAGGCCGCCGCCAGCGCCGCTGAGGTGCGCTCGCCCGCCATTATGGGCAGAGTCCTGGCCCCGCCCGCTCTGTCGCCGGCCATGTCCTCGATGTCTTTGGCGATCTCCCGGCTCATGCTGACCAGAAAGGAGAGCAAGAAGGGAACCTGGTTGGCCAAAAGGCCCGCCGCGCCCGCGACTGCCCCTCCGAAGAGAAAGGTCGAGCCGGTGAGAAAGGCGACGCAGATGTTCCCGGCCAGCGGCATAGCCTTGAGGTTTCTGGCATAAAGAAACAGGAGCGCAGAGTTGAAGGCAGCCAAGGCCAGGCAGATCTGGTTCACGAGACCAGCTAAAAGACAGCCCACGGCAAAGAGGGCCAGAGAATAATAAAGAGCTTCCTTCGGCGAGATCCGGCCACTGGGAATGGCCCTCGCAGGTCTGTTTATGGCATCGATCTCTCGATCATAGTAATCATTGATGGTATTTCCGGCACCAGTAATCAGGAAAACCGTGAGAAAAATTAGTGCTGTCGAACCGGGGTCCAGGCCACCGGCGATGGCCAGGCCGATGATGGCTGCCGCTGCCGCCATCATGCAGTTGAATGGACGCAAAATCTCCCAGTATGCCCTCAACCGAAAAAGCCCCTGCGGCCTTAGCCAGAGATGCCGCGTAGCAGATAGAGCAGATAGATCTCAGTTAAGTAGCTATCGATGTTGCGGTGTGCAGGACTATCAAAGGAAATCTCCCGGGCGGGCCGGGCAGGCTGGGCGGGCTTTATGAGCTTTATCAGATATGTGCTGCTGGCGGGAACCTTCTCTCTATAAATGAGCCCTGAGCTAAGCATCTTGCATACTATCTTCGAGCACTTGCTGCTGTCGATGAACAGGAGCCGCCGTAGCTCCGACTGAAACAGGCCGCTTCCTTGTGAGCCGATGAGGTCGAGCGCTCTTTCTTGCAGAGCGGAGAAGCTGTTTTCGGGGGAGTTCCCTGACTTTTTTAGCATTTTTACCACTTAACCGATATTAAAACTTAATTTATTTTGATATACTGTCATGGTGTTCTTTTGGTATAAATTCTTTTTTGTCAATTTAAACTTTTGCCGGAAAATATTTGAATAAATTCAGACCCTAGTAAGATTAATTCACGAATAATTTATATTAAAGTATTTCGAAAAAAGTATAAGTTAGAACGTTGTGTTGAAGACTATAGCTGTAAGATAGCTTGCAAAAATATTTAGTCTTAATCCTTTTGATGCGCCCTTATGGTGAAGTGATGCGCTTTAAGACATAAGGCAGGAAAATGCCACTCTTGCCTTTCGTGACGAATCCCTTTGATCCAAGCATTGCCTCGAAAATGGGATTGTCGGCTTTCTGTAAGATTCCCACTAAGAGATCCTTGCCTACCAAACGAATCTCATTGTTTAGAATTTGAGACGGCAGGTCGAGGACGTTGATCATATTCTCATCGAAAGTCGCGGTATTGCTTCCTTGTGGCAGCTTTCCACCCTGCATAAAGCCTGCTTTCAGGTCGCTGCCTTCCTTGTAGAACTTGCAGCGAAGAATGGGCGAAGAGAGTGCTGCATTGGAGACCAGCAAAAGGTCCCATGTGCCCAAAACCTCACCAATCTCTGCTTTCTTTGCGTGGGACTGAAAGATGAACTTGCAGTCGGCCTGGGTCATGAAATCTATCGAATATCTTCTGGATAGGACAAAGTTAAATATGGAGAGACCGCGCCCCGGAGTTCGAAGAGACACAAAGGCTTCACCAATCACGGTGTCTTTATCAACTATTTTCAATAGATCATCGAAGTTGTTGAAGGGAAAATCGCGATATTTGATGTATACCGCCTTGCCCTTTTCCGGAAGATCCATATCAATGGCCTCGTTGGCTGCATGGATATCGGAGCTATAGGGGTGCGTCTCGCCCTTTATTTTTTTGCCCTTCGATTCATTTTTATCTGCCCAGAATCTTTTATAAAAACCTAAATCGTACATCTGGATCAGATCTTTAAAATCATAATCTGCAGCATAAAAGCCTTTCCAGTAGCGGTTGTTCCAGATGGTCAAAGTGCCGGGATCAAAAGACCAGTTTACCCCGTCGATGATCTCCATCTGGGAAGAGTTGAGGAGGTTTTGGGCGGGAAAAATGCTCTTGCTTTCCTTGTATAATTTGGCAAGGCTTTCTCCTGTGCAGCACATGGGACTTTTCGCGGAGTACGGCTGGGAAGTTGAATTCATAGTATTAACCGTTATAATTTGAATATATTTAGACATTTTGGAGAGCCATTGGAATTTTGTAGTCCAATTGCTGTAGAGAAATTCGCCTGGCAGACAAAAGTCCGAAATTCGATTCCTGGAGAAAAATCGAGATAAATCGAGATATATTGTGTGCAATTGTGTGCAAAGCTTCTGCTTAGATGGTGACTTATTTTCGCACCAACTCAATGAACTGAAGGCTTAAGATTTCATTACCCACTCGATTGCAGCGAGGTGCCCCAAATTCTTAAAGCTAAAGTTTTGATTCATTTACCCAAAAGCAAGCTCACCTACTTTAGCGCTGTTGCTGTAGCCCCTTGATTCCCAGTAGCCTCTCATCTCTTTATCCACAACCTCGATGCTGGTTATCCATTTGGCCCATTTGTAGCCGTATCGGCTCTTGGCAACCAGTTGCAGAGGAAAGCCTCTCTCTGCCGGCAAGGTAACATCATTGATGCCATACGCCAGCAAGATCTGATTTTCCTGCAAATAGTCCAGAGGCAGGCCGGTGGAGTAGCCATCTGCGCTGTAAAATACCACGTAACTTGCTTTTGGCGAGAGTCCGGACAGATTGAGCAGATCAGATACCCGAAAGCCGGTCCACTTGGCATCAAATCCCCATCCTTCTACGCAGGGCATATAGGCCAGCTCAGCGTAAGCCGGAAGCGCAAGCAGCTCCTCGTAGCTCATGCTCAAATCTTTCCTAACCAGTCCCGTGACATTCAGCCGGAATGCCTCCCGGTCGAGATGCTGCGTACCGGAGAGGGCATTGTTTCCCTGCTCGGATATGGGCACCAGCTTCTTGCCCTCGTATTCGCCGGCCTCAGTCTACGGCAGGATGCTGGAGACGTTTTCTTGAAGACTGGGCATGTCTGGCGAAGAAGGCATTTCGACTTCATCCTGGCTCAAGAGCCCTCCGGATAGCAAGAGAAGGCCGCTCAAAAGGGCCAGCCCAGCGAATGCTGCCGCCGCGTAGCCTATCTTGTAGTGCGTTTTTCTTGTCAGCCTGCGGGCGATCGTTGCATCCAAAAAGAGAGAAACGGAGAGCAGAAAGGCCATCAAGCCCAGCCAGGAGTGCAAGACATGTTGATCCAAAGGATAGAAGTGAAAATTTCCTTGATGGATATAGCCCGCCAGCCCAAGGGCCGCAAACAGGACCATGAAAAAGCTCAATCTCCTGTGAGAAACGCCCTGCCCGCCCCGCCTGCCCAGGAAGGCCAGAGCAATTATCAGGAGTGCGGAGAGGGCAGAGGGAAGGAGATGCCAGAGAGAAAAGACCATTCTTGCCTCTCTTTAAAGCTCATCCCGCCCTTTGGGGGCGCTCTCTTCTGTGCTGTTCACCTTCTTGACTTTGGCCAGCCGGGCTTTGGTGGCCTTGATGGAGCCGGCTAGGCTGGAGGCGGAATCCTGTGGGCTCTCACATCCAATGCATTCTTTCGTATCCGGGATGGCAGAGCCCAGTCCTACCTCGAGGTCTATATTCATTGTCAGGGAGCTGTTATTGGAATACTTGTAGACAAGCTCCACCGGTCTGCTCAATGGCGAGATGGAGGTGAAGATCAGGCCGGATCTAATGGTCGCATTCGGCTCCAGCACTATCGCAGCCATACCCTTCTTTCCGGAGTTGTCATACTCTTTGCTGTCATATTTCCAGCCCCATTGGTCATTCAATGTGAAGTTATTGGCATCAAGGGCAAGCTTCTGTGTGCCGTTATTGGTTACTGCCACATCCAATTCGACTGTCTTCTTATTGGAACTTGTGCTGGACCGAAGCACTCCATAATAAAGCAAGGTCACATTTTCGTTGCTGGAGTTGACAAGCTCGGGAAAGCGAACCGAGAACTGCTCTCCACCCACTTTATCCTGGGACAAATCTATGGTCAGGCTTTTGGCAATGGTCTCCTTCGGGACGTTAAAGCCAATCAAACGACGGCCTGGCTGTAATTCTTTTATATACAGATTATTGGTCTTAAAAACCCGGTCATTTCCATCGGTGAGGCTGTAGGCAGCACGAATTGGTACTTTATCGCTTTCGTTTATTCTGGTCAGACAAGCGTCTACAACGATGACAGAATATGAGTCGGAATGAGAGTATCCTGAAAACCCCGGGTCCTTATAGGAGCCGAAGATGGTGCAGTTGACGACACCGTTGCTCATTTGCAGAGGATAACCTTGGGCGATTCCAGTTGCGAGGATCACGAACAGTGCCAGAGCCAGCCATCTCATCTATAACATACCTCCGATGTTATGATATAATGTTATGATATATCCTTTTGGGTACTTTTTGGTTCCATCCCTGAATAGATCGCTGTTATTCATAAATCCTGGCTATTTAAGCCATTGCTCTTCGCATAACATAATAATATATATTATTGACATATGTGTAAAACGCCCCTGCGAATTCCTGGTGCCGACGGCAATGCGCCTATCAAGAAAATGCCTGGGGGGATTCCCAGGCTAAAGGCAATTAGCTCGTAAAGCCACCCATTAAGCTAGGCAGAAATGCTCGATGAGCTATCCGAAGCGTTGTTTGGCGTACTTGCGGTTTCACTAGTATCCGGTGTCTTTTGATCCAGATCTGCTCTTGCCGCGGCTAGCCGTTCTTTGCTGGCTGCTAGTGTATCTTTGATCGAGCTTTTCTTGGTTTCTGCGGTCTCGTTGGCCGAAGTCTGCACAGCCTGGGTCGGCTCGGCCTGATTTTCTGCTGGCAGGGCCACGGCTGGCACCGATTCTACGGTGGCCGCGCTCGCATTGGTATCTGTGCCGTAAACCACTGCATCCGAGAGCGGTACATAGTCTTTCTCAAATTCTATGATGATCTGGCTTGGTGTCATATAGTCGTAGGCCAGAGCAGCGGGACGGCTGACAGGCGAGACGCCGGTAAAGCCCAACAAAACACGGGATGTACCATTTTGCGGCCCGACAATCTCCGGATCAAAACCCAGGGTGGGACGATAGGGCCAGCCCCACTGGTCGAGCAGAGTGAAGTTCTCCGGGCTGACATACAGGTTCTGGGTGCCGCTATTCTGTACGCGGACCTGAACCACTACGGCCTGCTCATCGGAATTGACCAGCCAATCAGCGATTCCGTAGTATCTTATCACCATGTTGTCGTTGCTGCCTTTGGGTGTCACCCACCAGTTGATGTAAATGGGCTTTCCGCCCGACGGCGTCACATTGATCAGCTTGAAAAGGCTGTCTTTGGTCGTGAGGAAGTAGACAGTCTGTTTTCCGGAAGAGAGCGACTTATACAGGCCAGGCATGTAGATATTATTATCTGCATCCATCAATTGGTATGTGGCATTCTCAGCTCCCACCAGGCCGACATCGACCTTTAAGATCTCCTGTGCAGCATTCTCATCTTCCAGAGGCGTCCTGCTCGCTCCAAAGAGCACCACAGTCGTGTTTTCGTCGCTGCCTTGCAGCGGCATGGCAGCAGCAGTGCCAAAGGCAAAAGCCAGCAGAAGGGTTATGACAATTATTCTCATCTGATACCCCCGTTATATCTATTGTCTCTATTTTTCTCTAATGTGATGGCGAATTTAATACTATTACCTGCGTTTGCCATTCACTTATATACATTTTATCCAAGAACACCCTTCTAATTCGGCTCGATTTAAGGCTCTATTTCTCTCCCTGATCCAGCTTCGTTTTTTTCATAGGAGTCGGCGAGACTGCCTGGGCTAAGGAAACCTATATCTGCCTGTTTCATCATAAGCGGAGGCGGTGTTCTAGATTGTCATCGCCTATCCTTGTAACCTGCGGCCTGCCCTATGCCAACGGGCCCTGTCATTTAGGCCATTTAAGAACCTATGTACCGGCGGACATCTTCGTTCGAGGATTGAAAAAGATGGGCAAAGATGTGCTCTTCGTCTGCGGCTCAGACGCCCACGGAACTCCCATCGTGGTCAATGCAGAGGCCCAGGGGATGACGCCTAAAGCGCTCGTGGCCAGATATCACCAGCACTTTGACGAGGTCTTTAAAGGGATGGGCGTCGATTTCGACTTCTTCGGCGACACCGACGATTCCGCCTGTCACAATCGCACGCAAAAGATGGTTAAAGCCTTAACGGACGGCGGCCACGTATATCCCAAAGAAATCGAGCTGGCCTACTGTCCCAAATGCGAGCGCTTCTTGCCGGACAGATATGTAGAGGGAGAATGTCCCTACTGCGGAAAGCCCGCGCGCGGCGATGAGTGCGACATGGGCTGCGGCCGGCATCTGGAGCCAGGAGAGATCAAGAACGCTGTTTGCAAGGTATGCGGCGGAAAGGCCGAGTATCGCAAGCAGATCCATTATTTCTTCAAGCTCTCCCAATTCAAGGATTTCTTGCTCTCGTATCTTGAGACTTTGGGTGGGACGGTTTCGGCCCGCAATTACGCGAGGGAGTGGGTTCGCCAGGAGCTGAAGGACTGGTGCATAACCCGCAATATGGCCTGGGGCGTTAAGTTTCCGGGACATGACGATCTGGTGGTCTACGTTTGGGTGGATGCGCCCATAGGCTATATCGCTTTTACCGAGGAGTGGTGCGCCGCTCACGGTCGGGATTGGAAGAGCTATTGGAAGGACGGGGCGAAGATCATACACTTCATCGGGGGGGACATCGTCTACCACCACTGCATCTTCTGGCCGGCCATGCTCAAAGGAGCCGGTTACACGCTACCTTCCGCAGTAGTAGCCAGCGGCATGCTCAAGATCGATGACAAGAAGTTCTCCAAGTCGCGGGGCAATGTCATCTGGGTCAAAGACGATTACTTGGAAAAGGGCCTTCATCCTGATCTGCTGCGCTACTATCTGGCCAGCTACACTGCTCATAATAAAGAGGTCAACTTCTCCTGGAAGATCTTTGCCGACAAGGTAAACACCGAGCTGGTGGGGGCTTTTGGAAACTTCCTCAACCGTGCTCTCACTTTTACTGTTAAGAACTTTGGGGGAAAGGTTTCGCAAGGTGAAGTCGATCCGGAGGTCATGGCCAGGATAGAGCAGACCTTAAATGAGGTTGCAACCGGCCTGGAGGAGTACGAGTTCAAGAAGGCCGCAGACAGCGTGATGACTTTAGCGGACTATGGTAATATCTACTTCCAGAGCCATGAACCCTGGAAGCTGGTCAAAAGCGACATGACCGCTGCCGGAGCGGTCCTCCGAAGCTGCCTGCAGATCGCCAAGGCGCTGGTCATTTTCATGGAGCCGATCATGCCCTCTAAAATGCAAAATGCCTGGAAGCAACTGGGCGTGGAGGGAGTTGTGGCGGAAAAACCTTTCCAGGAGGCTTTGATTCCCCTGGAGGAAGGCCAGATGCTCGGCACACCCGAGATTCTCTTCTCTCGCATGGAAGAGGCATCTGTCAAAGAGCTTGACAGGATCTTTCAAGAAAGAGTGGAAAAAGCCGATACAAAGGGGAAGGCAGCAGAAAAGGCAGCCGAGAAGAAGGGTGAGATCTCCTTTGAGGAGTTTGGATCTTTAGATCTACGTATAGGTGAAATTAAAGAGGCAGGCCCCATTAAGGGCTCAAAAAAGCTGCTTAAGCTCCTGGTCGATGTCGGAGGCGAGACTCGTCAGGTGGTGGCAGGCATTGCAGAGGCCTATTCAGCGGAGGAGCTGGTAGGCACACAGGTGGTCGTTTTAGCCAATTTGAAGCCAGCCAAGCTCTTCGGCATAGAATCGCAAGCCATGCTCTTGGCTGCTGATAGGGCAGGCAAGGCTGTGCTGCTCCGGCCTCGTGAATCTGTGGAAACGGGAACTAAGGTAAGGTAGGAGGTTTTTATTTTGCTCCAGATTGAGAATCTGTCCAAGACATATAAGTTGAAGGACAGTAATGTTGTGGCTCTTAAAAATGTTAGCTTCACCACCAGGCCAGGTGAGATTTTAGGATTGGTGGGAAAGAGTGGAGGAGGCAAGAGCACTCTCATGAAGATCCTGAGAGGTATGGAGAGCTTTGATTCCGGCAAGATCCTCCTGGATGGCATCACCATCACACCCGATTCCAGCGATGAGGTGAAAAGGGCGCAGTTGGCCGTCACAGCTATCCATCTGCAAAGGGACTTTGCTCTCTGGACGGAGACTGCCCTTAAAAACGTGGTGCGAAGGATTCACTCCAGGAAAACCGGCTTTGAGGTTCTGCCTATTTCCTCGGACGTGGACTATGATGAGATGTACCAGGAGGCCATGTACTACCTGCGTCTGGTGGGCCTGGGGGACAAAGCACAGCATCTGGCTACCATCCTCAGCGGCGGCGAGAAGCAGAGGCTTCTTATTGCCAGGCAATTGGCCAAGAAGCCCAAAATATTGCTGCTGGATGAGCCGGCCACCATGGCCTGTCCGGCCACCAAGCAAGAGGTGCTGGATGCCATCAAGAACGTGAACAAGGAGCTGGATCTGACCATAATAGTAGTATCACACCTGCCCGAGATTCATGAGTATCTGGCAGATAGGCTGATTTGGCTCGAGAAGGGAGAGATTGTCGCCGATGGGAAGCCGAGACAGGTCTTGGACCGGTTCATGGCAGGAATCGGAAAAATGGAGCCCCTGGCATCCTGGCCCAATGCCCAGCCTCTTATTAAAGTGAGAGGTTTGTCTAAGAGAGGCTGCCAGATTTGCACCGGAGAGGTTCTAAATGTCCTGAAGATGGAGAACCTCAACTTCGATATAAACGAGAGCGAGATCACATCCATTATCGGCAACAGCGGTGGGGGCAAGACCACACTTCTTAAGATCATGCAGGGGGTAAGGGTGCCGGATGAGGGTAGCGTATGCTATCGTTTTGGTGATAAGTGGGTGGACATAGTTACCTACTCGCCCGAGAGAATGAATGTGCGCCGGAGTTTAGGCATCATGTATCAAGAGTTTGCCCTTTATGCGGGAGAGACCATTCTCGACCAGATTGCCTATAAAATGGGCATCAAGGGCAATGATGTGATTGACCATGCCCGGGCTGTGGCTGAGGAGATGGGCATAAGTGACAAGGTGCTTGATGTCATCTATGCAATGACGGATATGTCGGAAGAGGATGCTAAAGCCGCCTTTGAGGCACTGGGACTGACCAGAGACATATTCAAAGATCTCTTCCCGCGATTTCCAACGACGGAGGCCCGCAAGTTTGCAGAGCCGATCTTTGATCTAATGTCCCTTGATCCAGAAGTTATGTGGAAGCTGCCCGAGCAACTGAGCGGCGGTGAGCTGGTGAGAGCATCTCTAGCCATACTGCTGGCTGCCAGGCCCAAGATCCTGATTCTGGACGAGCCTTTCGGTGATATCGACCCCATCACCATGCGTGAGGTCTCTAACGCCATTAAGAAGATCAATGCTGAATTAGGCACCACTATAATCCTGGTCAGCCACCATGTTGATTTCGTCAAGGAGATCTCTCACCGGGCCATACTCATTGAGAATGGGGTCCTGGTGGCGGACGGCAGTCCAGGCGAGGTCTGTAACGCCTTCCTGGCCTCCTGCCATGCTCCCTATCTGAAGTACCTGGAAGAGCGCTATGCAGTTCATGGATGATAGAGGATGGACGAGCAAGTAGAGGAAATTTACCGGCAGGTAGCCGATCAGATAACGCCGGAAGATTTCCAGGCAAGGGTAGAGGAGAAGGTGACACTCATGGCGGGCCTTTGCGACGGCAGGACTGCTGCCATGCTCGTGGCCAGGGATCTGGGAGCATCCGAAGTGCTGACCAAGATTGGCAGCATCCGGCCGGAGATGGGAAATGTTACCTTTGCCGGACGAGTGCTCACCGTCTCCGAGATCCGCGAGTTTCCTCGCTCTGATGGATCTCTGGGACGGGTCGCCAATTTAACTTTAGCCGATGAGACGGGATCTGTGCGCGTGGCTCTCTGGGATGAGACGGTAGAGCTGGTCCGCTCCGGAGATTTGAAGGTCGACCAGTGCCTCAAGGTGAGAGGACTGGCCAAAGAGGGCTACGCGGGAACTGAGGTAAGCCTGGGCAGAAGCGGGGGCATCGAGGAAGTAGATTTAGACATATTGCCAAGGACCGAGCCTTATAAAATTGCGGAGATCAAGAGCGACATGAGCGAGGTCTCCTTACTGGGCATGGTCGTGGACCCGGGCGAGATCAGAGAGTTCCTGCGTAAAGACGGCGGCAAAGGACAGGTTCGGAGCGTGCTTTTAGGGGACGAGACGGGCAAGATCAGGCTTACCCTCTGGAATGAGCAAGCAGCAATGGCTCTGGAGAGGGGCGAGACAATAGAGGTCATGAACGGCTCATGCCGGGATAGGTATGGATCGCTGGAGATTCAGACCGGCAGCTACAGCACAGTTCGAAAGAGCAGCAAAAAGGTGCAGTTCTCAGAGAAAATGACGCCCATAGCCGACCTATCGCCGGGCATGCTTTGCAGCGTCTCAGGATTTGTGACGGGTCTCGGAGAGGTGCGGGAGTTTCAAAGAGATGACGGAAAAGTCGGGAGAGTGGCCAACATCTACATCTCCGATGAGACGGGCCGCATCAAGGTAGCTCTTTGGGCAGAGCATGTCGATCTCTTGCAGGGCCTTGATCTGGGCTATAAAGCAGAATTGATTGATGCCCAGGCTAAAAGCGGCTGGAACGAAGAGCTGGAGCTTTCCTGCGGATGGCGCACCAAGATTACTTTCGCCCCGCCTGGATAACGTTGTTAAAGAAGATGTGAGAACTTCTATCTGAGGAATATCTGAGGAACTGGGAAGATGCCGATAAAATTATTGGAAGATCTGCCGGGTGTGGGTCCGGCCACTGCGGAAAAGCTGCGCGAGTCAGGCTTTGGCTCCGTGGAAGCTATAGCCGTTGCCTCTCCAGGCGAGCTGGTGGCCGCGGCAGAGGTGGGCGAGGCAACTGCGGCCAAGATCATTGCCGGGGCCCGGGAAGCGGCCGATGTGGGCGGCTTTGAGACTGGTGACCGAATCTTGGAGCGCAGAAAGCTGGTGGGGAAGATCACTACCGGTAGCAAGAGCTTCAATGAGCTCTTGGGCGGAGGAATGGAGACTCAGTCCATAGTAGAGCTTTATGGAGAATTCGGCTCGGGCAAGACGCAGGTAGCCCACCAGATGGCCGTAAACGTTCAACTGCCCACAGAGATGGGCGGCCTGAACGGCTCGGCAGTTATTATCGACACAGAGAACACCTTCCGGCCGGAGCGCATCGCTCAGATGGTAAAGGGCCTGCCCCCCGCGCCTGATGGCCATGCATGGCATACGGATGAATTTCTAAAGAACATCAGCGTAGCCAGAGCCTTCAATTCCAATCACCAGATCCTCCTGGCAGAGAGTGCCATGGACCTGGCGGAGAAAGCCAGGGACTCGGAATATCCCGTTCGCCTGATCATAGTGGATTCCGTGACTGCCCACTTCCGGGCGGAGTACGTAGGACGCGGCACTCTCGCCAACAGGCAGCAGAAGCTGAACAAGCACCTGCATGACCTGATGCGCTTTGGCGATCTGAACAATGCCCTGATTCTAGTGACCAATCAGGTCATGAGTAAGCCGGACACATTCTTCGGCGACCCAACCAAGCCTGTGGGCGGGCATGTGTTGGGGCATACGTCCACCTTCAGGTTGTACCTGCGAAAGTCCAAGGGCGAAAAGCGCATCGCCAGATTGGTGGACTCACCGAACTTGCCGGATGGCGAGGCAGTCTTCTCCGTGACCACGGAAGGATTGAAGGATTAGAAGATAGATTTGAGCTCTGACGGAAGCAGCAGGGCCTCACAGACAGATCGGCTTTCGTGAGGTCAACGAGCTGGCACGTTGGCAGAGGGTGAATGGGTGATAAGGGCATCTTAGAAGGGATTATCATCTTGGTCGATGCTAGAGGCCCCCTCACCAATTACCTTGTACTCACATCAGATATATATTTCTTTTGTTATGCCATGGGTCGTCGAAGACTATACGACCTGATGGCTGTGGTGGCGAGCCCGTGCAAAGAATCTGCATATACGTATGGTGTAGAGGGAGATCCGAGTAAAGGAGGGAGGATAAAAACAGTATTTTGCCTCGGATCACCGCCTTCACGTGCAATTCATAATAGATATAGACGATTGCGACAATCTATTGCGGACAGCTCGATTTAGTAGAGACTAATGCGGTACTGTCTGTATCTTATTTCATCCCAGCGAATCGTTTGATGGTCTCCCTTTTGCGCTGCCACCTGCGGGCCTCTCTTGCTTTGTCTTCTTCCAATATGGCCATCCGCCCCGACTTATTCACTAATTCATTCTCTTTCTTCTTGGTTTGATCTATGCTCGGTTGATCCATGCTTATTTCACCTGAATTACAATTCTCCTCAAATAGTGGATGAATTTCTGTTGAAAGGAGGTGCGCGAACAGAAAATAATCAAACTTCAGAAGGGGATGAAACTATTTAAAGCTATGTTGGGCGGCATGGAGTTATATGAAATCACGCGCACCTCGCTTCCCATCACGATTCGCGGAATAATTTTGCAGCAGAAATCCGATCCCCGCCCTCTGCACCCAAAGCTTTAATCTCTCCTCCTCCTTTTCTTCTCACCATGAACTTCGGTCGGCTCTTCAGATCCAAACCCACACCCCGCATTGCCAGTAGTCCGCCCTTCAACTACCTGGAG
>Ga0307380_10000877_pt1 | contig 45239 bp, 36 predicted proteins | sample UN3MG_FD_202239 | JGI IMG/M metagenome (GOLD analysis project Ga0307380, IMG submission 202239) | Soil microbial communities from Risofladan, Vaasa, Finland - UN-3 | ecosystem: Environmental > Terrestrial > Soil > Coastal area > Acid sulfate soil | place: Finland: Risofladan, Vaasa | collected...
AAAGGGTATGGAAAATAAAATATTGTCACTACACGAAATGCTGCTCAAGGCAAAAACGTTGTTTATCAACCCAAGAACGCCGATTTGACCTCAAAAGTTATCCACGAAGTGACGAACATGTGCTAGCCCGTTCTTCTCTATACCTTTTTTCCGATTCTTCAGAAATACGTCTCCTCTCTTCTTTATCCATAACCATCATAACCCACCATGCGTCGAATTACAGCCCCATTCTTCTGCTCTACCCATGCCTGGTCATTTTTGTGATATGCACGAGGCCGTGTAAACTCAATATGATGTTTCTGGCAAAATACCAGCAGAGTATCATTGATAAAAGCACTGTCATTATCCGAATCGATTCCCAATATAGGAAAAGGAATTTGTTGAAAAAACACATTCAGTCCTTCGACAACAAGGGACTGCTCTCTGGCAAGCAGGGGAACAAATTCCGTCCAGCCCGAGCTAATATCAGTTCCAACCAGAGTATGTATGAAAGAACCTACCATGAGTCCTCCTGCGTGAACGACGAAATCGATTTCCAAGTAACCTGGATTGGGACAATCCCAGTCTGCGAACGTACGAACAGGAACTTGCCTACTAACCTTTTTTGATCGGCGTCTTTTTCTTTTCGATTGGGAGGAATTACGAATTGAGGATAACAATCGATCAATCGTTGCGGCACTGACTTTAAGCAATTGTTTTCTAACGTCAGGGTCAAGATTCAAATGACCATGCCGTTCCATTGCATCAACAAGGCTGGGTAATATTGCTTTTAGTCGTTTGCCACAAATTCGATCTGCGGCCTCCCACAAGACAATCAAAGCTTCTTTTACTGCTTCGTCGTAGATTCGACGACTTCGGCTCATTTTACATGAATTACTTTGATTGCCGTTGCTGCCAGTTTCGCCGCTTAGAAGGCGGATTGCATGTTTTCGATGATATCCGCTCACCGCAATGAACTGATCGAGAATCTGTGTCTTTTGCATTTTTGACGATTTATGATATTGAATCCCCAGAACTCGGATCAACTCTGCTTTTGTGTCTGTACTGATTTTGTTATCCATCGTATACCTCCAGTTTTTGGTAACATTTTAATGAGGCAACGACGGAATTTCGGTAACAAAAATTATGAGTCAACGCGGGAGGAATTTATAATTGACGTTGGTCAGATATAATGTTTTATTATGAAACATATTTGTGAGGAGGTAAAAATGGCAAGGACAATCGACCTAAAAACTTATTTGGCAATATCACTTCTCTTATTAGGGACCGTACCCGCAGCGCAGGGAGAAAACACCTACACTGACTTTGATGCTACAGGTGCAAATGATGATTTGCTGCTGCCAGAGTCATATGACCTTAGGCATGGTGGCTTTGTCACTTCGGTAAAAGACCAATCTGGAGGTACCTGTTGGTGTCACGCAACTATGGCGGCTATCGAAAGTAACCTATTGATTAACGGTAACTGGACAGCCACTGGCGAAAGAGGCCAACCCAATCTCGCAGAGTACCACCTCGACTGGTGGAACGGCTTCAACCAGCACAATAACGATGATACAGATCCGCCCACCGGAGGCGGGCTTACAGTGCATAGCGGTGGTGACTTTCTGGTCGCTGCGGCATATATCACCCGTGGAGAAGGACCGGTCAGTTGTGTCGCCGCAAACGACTATACTGAGCGTGACGCCAATTGGTATCAATCTGCCCCGGCCAGAGAAGATCCAAGCTACGATATATATTACGTTTGCGATATCGAGTGGTTAACCAACGATGCCGATCTGAGCAACATCGAGAATATCAAGAACACAATTGTGACCTACGGTGCGACAGCCACTTGGATGTGCGCAAATATCGATTTTTGGACTGAAGACAACGGTGGTACGTTTTACCAGCCTCCCTTTGATACGGGAACTCCCGATCATGCAGTCACTATTGTAGGTTGGGACGACAACAAAGTGACCAAAGCTCCCCAAAGCGGTGCATGGCTCGTCAAGAACAGTTCGGGGGGTAACTGGAACGGCGATGGCCACTTTTGGATCTCTTACTATGACAAATACTGCGGCCAGGCCCCGATGGGTGTTGTTTCCTTCCAGGGTGTCGAGCTTAATCCCTACGACAACATCTACTACCACGATTATCACGGCTGGTGTGCCACAATGGCAGACTGCAACGAGGCATTCAATACTTTCTCTGCTAGAGCTACGGAGAAAATAGTGGCCGTCAGCTTTTACACGTCTACGGATAATGTTGCCTACACAGTAAAGATTTACGACTCTTTCGAAGCTGGTGAATTGCTGGAAGAACTGTCCACTAAGTCCGGCTCCCTCAACCATACAGGATTCCATACGGTAGACCTGGACAAGTCCGTTGTGGTAACAAAAGGCGATGAATTCTATGTGTACCTGAAACTCTCATCGGGAGGTCATGCTTATGACTGCACAACAGAGATTTCCATCCTTCTGGGCGGACCATCAACAATAGCAGGTTCGCGAACTCTGCCAATACAAGAATCCTCTCCCATAGGTCCTAAATCCATTTCGACTTTTGACTATCGGAGATTGGGCAAGACCAATCTAGAAAGCGGTTCCGGGATTCTTGTGAACTCGGCATCTCATATGGGCCAGAGCTACTACTTCAGCGACTCAACCTGGCAAGACCTCTATGAGTTTGACAACACGGCTAATTTCTGCATAAAGGCTTTGGCCGTGGATATTATGACAGATTTAAATCAAGATGGCATCACAGACTCGGCTGACTTTGCCATATTCGAGTCGGTCTGGCTGAAGAAAGCTGAAGACGACCAGTGGAATACAGACCATGACACTAATCTTGACGGTATCATTGTCATAGAGGACCTTGCTGTTCTTGCTGAATACTGGTTGAAGGAAGTTCGGCTAATCGGCCTCGTGGCGTACTGGAAGTTGGATGATAGAGAAGGTGATATCGCTCACGATAGTGCTGGCAACAACAATGGCACTCTAAATGGCAATCCGGTCTGGCAACCTGCTGGTGGGAGGATAGGCGGAGCTTTGCAGTTCGATGGGATAGATGATTATGTCAGTACCGATTTTGTCTTAGACCCAGCGAAAGGGGCATTCAGCATATTTGCCTGGATTAAAGGAGGCCAGTCAGGACAAGTAATTATATCTCAGATTAATCATACTGGGAGCAGTGAGACCTGGGTTGGTACGGAATCGTCGGACGGAAAACTTATGACCGAGTTAGTGTCTCCTCCCATTGTTCGGTCTGCTCCACTACCACTGGTATCAGAATCCTTAATCACTGATGGCCAGTGGCACCATATCGGCCTTGTCTGGGACGGCTTGTATAGGCACTTATATGTGGATGGCATAGAAGTCGCTAAGGATATAAGAATTATGACCGCACCGAAATCTTCATATGGCAGCCTGTACATCGGTGCTGGAAACACTCTCGCGCCGGGCAGTTTTTGGTCTGGCCTGGTTGATGATATTCGCATTTACGACCAGGTATTGAGTGAGGAGGGAATTGCGGCAATCATAGGGATTGGGCCGTAGAGAACTTTGAAATGGGTGATTTTAGGATAATTTCCCTGGATTCGTTCTGGAGATAATCATTGTACTACTACACTGTGGGAGTAGCATTCGGGAAATTATAGCGCCGAAGCTGATAGGATTGACCACTATAAAAGCAGTGCTATGCAGATAACACTGGATTGGTGAAAAGCGCCGAAAAGGGGACCAAGAGATGCATAGGATGAAGGTAGGAAGGCAAGAAAAAGAGGAGTGTGAGATTCGTTAGGAAAAGAAGGGAGTATCAATGCTTGAGCATAAAGGTACGGGCCCTTAATGCCCATATAAAAAAGAGGAGAGCCATCCGTGGCTCTCCGTTCCCGGGTTCGTTAAGGATAAGGCAGTCTTCGGTGGAACTTCGTGGAAACACCGAACCACCTAACGATCCCGGTTTTTTCTTTTTAGCCCCATGCGATTTGCTATCAGCTTTCAGATTAATACTTCAATACAAGTAATGGTTATCCTTTCCTTGTTCTAAAGGTAAAGGTCACCCGCGCAAGCTGATTTGCATTCACGGATTCTGTATTCACGCCACCAGGCGATAGTTCGCCTCAGGCCTTTCTCAAATAGTATCTGGGCCTCGAATCCGAAAAGTTCCTTTGCACGGCTCGTATCAAGACAGCGGCGAGGCTGACCATCGGGCTTGCTCGTATCCCAGGTAAGTTTTCCCCCGAAGCCGGTCAGTTCCTTTATCGTTTCAACGAGATCCTTAATCTTGATCTCAAAACCGGCACCCAGATTAACTGGCTCGGGGCCGTTGTAGTTCTGCGTTCCCATCGCAATGCCACGTGCGGCATCTTCGACGTATAAAAACTCCCTGCTGGCCTTTCCGGTACCCCAGACGACGACTTGCTCAACGCCCGCATCGACCGCATGACAAAACTTGCGGATAAGAGCTGGGATCACGTGGCTGGAATTGAGATCAAAGTTGTCGCTTGGGCCGTACAGGTTTACTGGCAGAAGGTAAATACCGTTCAGGCCATACTGCTCCCGATAGGCTTGGAGCATAACAAGTAGAGCCTTTTTGACAACGCCATATGGGGCGTTGGTTTCTTCGGGATAGCCGTTCCAAAGGTTTTCTTCCTTGAATGGTACAGGAGTAAACTTTGGGTATGCGCATACCGTGCCGACTTGGATGAACTTCTTTATGCCCCGGAGACGCGCATGTTCAATAAGGTGTAAGTCCATGCCATGTTTGCGTAGAAGAACCGTCCGGGATTCTCCCGATTCGCCCCAATCCCTCCGACTTCCGCAGCAAGGTGAATCACTATGGTCGGATTCATGTCATCGTACATCCGTATGACATCACCTTCTTTAGTTAGGTCATAATATTCAATAAGGGGTATCAATAGCTTTTCCTGTGACGCACCGCATTTGACCAGCTCTTTTTGCAAATGCTGACCCAAGAATCCTGCTCCACCGGTAATTACAATGTGTTCATTGGAAAAATCTATCAATTTGTATTCCTCTGTTTTGTAGTTACTTTCTTCCCGTGGTCGATCAGGACTTTCTCCTGCCTGGCTAATTCCCAGTCAGAATCAATCATCATTGCCACCAGTTCTTCGAAACTCACTTCAGGCTTCCAACCCAAAACACGCCTCGCTTTGGATGCATCACCCAAAAGAATATCAACTTCAGCAGGACGCAGGTAGCGAGGATCAATTTCAACGTATTTTTCCCAATTTAAGCCCACCAAGTCAAAAGCTAGTTCCAGGAATTCACGGACTGAATAATTCTCGCCGGTGGCGATAACGTAATCATCGGGTTTCTCCTGCTGGAGCATCAGCCACATTGCTTCAACATAATCGCCGGCAAAGCCCCAGTCACGCTTGGCATCCAGATTGCCGAGGTGTAGTTTGTCCTGCAGTCCTTCCTTTATCTGTGTAGCCGCCCGGGTGATCTTGCGGGTCACAAATGTCTCGCCACGCCGCGGTGATTCGTGGTTGAACAGTATGCCATTGCAGCAGAACATTCCATAGCTCTCGCGGTAATTTACCGTCTGCCAGAAGCTGTAGATCTTGGCGCAGGCGTAGGGGCTGCGCGGATGGAAGAGCGTGGTCTCCCTCTGCGGCGTTTCGACGACCTTGCCGTACATCTCGCTGGAAGAGGCCTGGTAAAATCTTGGGTTGATTTCCATGTCACGGATTGCCTCCAGCAAGCGTATCGTCCCGATGGCATCGATCTGTGCGGTATAGACCGGCTGGTCAAAACTGACGCGAACGTGCGACTGAGCGCCTAGGTTATAGACCTCGTCCGGCTGGGCCTGTGTCAGGACCTGTCGCAGACCGGCACCGTCCATTAGATCGCCATAGTGAAGAAATAGTTGCGTGCCCGGCTCATGTGGATCTGTATAAAGGTGATCAATTCTTTGAGTGTTGAACGAGCTTGACCTGCGTATTAGACCGTGCACTTCATAGCCTTTGTCAAGCAATAGCTCGGCCAAGTAACTGCCGTCCTGGCCGGTGATCCCAGTGATAAGGGCTTTCTTGCTCATTTAAGATTTCTCCGATTAAGTAACAATGCTTTAGTCTTAGCCAGTTGTATAATTCATATCTGTGAATTCAGCAACCAACTCACGCATTGTCACGAAGTTATAGTTGTCACACAACCACCGTAGCTTAGGCATCATGCTTTTTAGATTCACATAGCATCTAAACCGCCGCATTAGATTTAGCGGCAAACGCGGCATATCGGGGTCAATCTCACGGGGATGTGCATAAACAATTAATGGATGTCCTGCCTTTTGAAGTTTCTTTATGCCCCATCGAACAAGCCATTTAGGAGTAAGCCTGAGATACCCTCCACCGAAAAAAAACAATCTCAAGCCAAGGACTTCAACTGCTGAGATGGGAATTTCAACAAGTGGCCCGGATTCAGTGTAAATCATATGAGGTCCTGACGCTGTTGTAAACACATCACTATACTCTCGTGTGGCGAGAAAGACACTTGTGTCATATTCATATCCAACTTCTTTTATCACGTCAAAGGCCCATCTTGTACTCTTCTTGATTCCAAATCCCGCAACTCGAAATCCGGTGACTTGTTTACCAATAATATCTTCCAAAGTCTTCTTTGCCCGATCGATGTCATCCTTAAAAAGCTCGGGTCCCACTTCGTTAGGTAACAAGTGACTATAACTATGGCTTGCAATTTCATGTCCGGCTTCGCAACATCTTCTTAGTAACGACTTATGCTTTTCAGCTAACCATCCCAGCCAGAAAAACGTCGCGTGAACACCGTGGTTGTGCAGCAGTTCCAGAATTCGCTCGATATTGCGTTCCACCCGGGATTCCAACGATCCCCAGTGTTCGATTCTTGGCGCAGCTGGGCTATTCAAGATATGGAACCAATCCTCAACGTCGATTGAGAAGATATTGTGCCCGGATGTGGGCTCCTTTGCGGTGTAACGATGTGCATGAATATTTTCTCCTGCCTGAATTCTACTGCGGAATGACAGAGAATGCCTCGGCGCACGTAAACGTTGACAAATTACTTTATACGCAAATATGGGAGTTTTAAGGTTCCTCCGCCACAAACGTTTGGGTTCTTTAGCCAGACGATACGCCCATTCCAGCCCAACTCTTCTGATCCGGAAGGGAGCCCATTTGATCATGCCGGAATGGATGTCAAAGGCTTGTCCCACACCTATCATTGCCGTGGCCTTAATCTTCCCTAAATGCTTGGCCATCCACATTTCCTGCTTTCGCGTTCCCAGACCAACCCAGACAATATCAGGGTAAGTTGCATTGATCTTTTCGACAATGATCCGGTCTTCTTTCTCGGAAAGTGGTTTGAAAGGGGGGCTATACGTTCCAGCAACTTGTAAGCCCGGATACATCTTCGAGAGCTTGTCCGCTAATCTATTGGCCACACCTTTAGCTCCTCCGTAGAAGTAGTGGCGATATCCATACTTGCATCCCCAGTCACAGATTTTTAGCATTAAAGTTGGACCAGAAATGCGGCCATTGTTCTCGTAGTTTAGAATATTTGCTGCTAAAATGATTCCTATGCCATCCGGCAAGACAAGACCGGCTCGGTCCATGGCGACATTCATTTCAGTATCACAGCCAGACAACAACACAGAGTATGGAGGCACGAGAACTATATATTGCTTTTTGCAGGTTTGTCGCCAATGCTCGATAGTCTGCGAGACACTCTTGTAGCTTACTAAATCAAACCACAGGCCCAGAATCTTCTGTTTGGTATGACGAAGCGCTTGATGTGAGTGCAGTCTAAAATGGCCTGACAGATGTTCCGTGTGCTCCATAAGTTTTCACCTTTCTATTGGCTCTCAATTGGTTAGATTAGATAGGAGTATAATGTCTGCGTTGTCACGTACCCCACAGGCATAAGATTGATTGCTTAAGTACCTATGAAAAGTTTTTGGATAATTGCAATCTTGGTATATGACTTATCGTTTAAAATATGAAGCTGACGCTCGGCATACTCAGGGAATTCATTGAGCATAATCATCTACTTGAGGCAAACTACGACTGAAGTGTGGGCCAACAAGGCGAGTCATCCATAGTAGTAGTTTCTTCCACATTTGAATCTTGTTCTTGTATTTTGGATTCTCTGGCTTAACGGAAGAAAATTCCTGTGTAAACCTTGTCCAATATTGATAATGTAGTTGAATCGGCTGCGCCGGCCATCTCCTCTTGAGTTCATGCTGGCTGCTGCCGACCTTGCTTGTTCCAGAATAAGCGTATTGAGCTTCAATCCCGTAGTTCCTTTGCCATAAAAAGTGGAGGCTCGCAAGTACGCTTATTTTGCTAATAGTCTTGAGTTCGAGTTCCTCACCTTGTCCAACGAGTTGTGCCTCAAGCTAGAAATTTCTGTCGAAATGTTCTTCGATTGTGCGTTTCCCTTTGCCTATTATCACAAGAATATCTGTAATACCAGATGCGATAGCCTCATCAACTACGTACTGAATTACGCGGGGGAAGAGAAGAACCTTACAAACTCGTTTGGTGATTCAAGTTCGAACATTGTTCTCACTTTTTTTGCACCCTTCGGAGATTTGCAGACAACACGACGTATTCCAGTAATTTCTACCAATCACATCGACTGCAGAAAGGGAGATCTTGGAAGTGTCTTTTTTTGTGGAGTTGCTTTATCGACAGTATAGTCTGGCAATTCCAAACCTCACTAATCGATTGTTCACTCAAATTCCCAAATCGATGGATACCATCTACATCAGCCATACAAGTAGTAACGTCACCATTCCAGAAGATTGTCATTCGATCCCAGAGGTAAGTGCATGTCTTGCTTCGAACTGGCACAGAATCATGATGCGCGCTGTTGAATTCTGCGAACTGCTTGGACGTCCAGCCGACTACTTGAACGTGGTCAACCACGCCGTGCCAATACTCGTAGAACTCCCATCTCTCACTTTCATTTTCGGGCATTGTATAGAAAACGACCTCAATGACAGGTCCATTCAACCCCATTTCTTTTCGTAGTTCCAGGAACAAGGAAAGGTTTTTCATCACTTGGTAGTGATCCACTCCTCTCATGATTCTTTCATGAACCTCTTTCGAATATCCTAGAATAGAGAAGATGATACGGTCAGCACGGTTAACGTTGGAATTAAGAATGGCCTTGATTCGGTCTCTCGTGAATAGTGTCCCATTTGTTACCAAGTGTATGACTATGCCTTTTAGCTTAACATAGCTGAGCATCTCAACTATCTGAGGGTGAAGCATGGACTCACCGTGAAGATATAAACGAGCCATCTTCACTCCAATCTGCGAGGCATCATCTATGATTCTTCGGAACAAACTAAAGTCCATATACCCTCGTGCTCTAGAGCTTTTTGATCTCGGACAACAAATGCAAGCTAGATTACAACAGTTGGTCGGTTCAATTTGCAGGCTATGAGGGACCCTGGTGTGTCTAGCAATAGTCCCAATCGCCCGTGATAGCCCGTATTTGGCATTACACAGCAGGATCTTAAGATCATCAGGGGACTTTACAAACTTCAACTCTTCAAGTCCCAATCGGAGCCATTGACGTTTCATTACTTACATCCCCTTTACTATCAGGTCTCAGTCATCCATACACAGCCTATCCCAGCAATGGAACCAATCCTCGACATCGACAGACAGCAAGTTGGCCAACGATTAGCTCTCAGGGCAGACTACAACTGATACGTGGGCCAGCAAGACGAGTGATCCATAATGGCAGTTTCTTCCACCTTTCAACTCCAATCGCGTACTTTGGACATTCTGGCCTGACTTGGGAGAATTCGTGACCAGGCGCTGTCCAATATTGATAATATAGTTGAATCGGCAGTGCCCCCCATCTCCTTTTGAATTCATATTGGCTACTACCAGCCGTGCTTCGTCCAAAGTCGAATGTTCGATCTCCGGCTAGACAATGGTGTCTTACAGCAGACCAGTATAGCAAGGTGTTAGGCGCCAGTTCATTAAACTCGATCCTCGTGGCTGCCCAACGGCATTGGCCAAGGCCGTTGAAGCTGTAATTAAATGCTGCTCCGACAGCTATATTCCCCAGTTTCACAAGAAAGACCCGGCTGTACTTCGGAAACGTCTCAAGAATATTCCTGAAAAGATTCTTCGAATAACATGGCGTTCCCAACTGACGCATGCGAATGGTCCATACTCGATAGAATTCTCCCAGTAGCTCCTGCCCCCCACTTGTTGCGACAAGGCCGTACTTCTCCGCTTTGCGAACCCGATTCCGTATCTCAGGCTTGAGGCATCGCCACATCTCATCCGGGTCAGATACAAGTGGCAGGAACATACAGACCTTGCCCTCCTTTAAAACCAGGTCATATGGTAAGAGATCGAGATTCCGAAATTCCACTTGGGGACATTCATATTCACAGGCTAGCTCAAATGCGCGGTTCAACAGCTCCCCTAGGGCACCCACGTCGTCGACCAATGGACCACCATAGTTACTGAAAGCCTGAGATATCATCCGATTTCCAAATAGTCTGCTGTTAACCTTGGTCAAAGGTAACACACCACAGATAAGGTCACGTTTGCGAGCGACTAGATAAAAAACCTCATGGCCGAACGTTCGCCTGATCATGGAACTCCATTCCGGTAAGTGACATAGTTTGCCCTGATCAGTTCTTCGAACATATTCGCCGACTTCTGGGCTTGGAACTGTGCAAATCTCTACTCGCAAGCTTGGTCCCTTTCGCCGTTGAGATTGACGATGGTCATAGGATAGTCTCGCCAATCAATAAGACCTCATAAGAGCCCTGCAACATCTGTTTTACGGTCCAGCTATTCGACAGACAGCCGCGGCAGTATTGGAATCGTATTCGTCGAGATACTAATTGCCTTAGGAACATACGTATACCTTCTCGAAAAAGCTTTGTAGTTAGGACCAAAAGACTCTCCGAACAAGTCCCTTCAACATTAGGATGCCAAAGGCTGGGATGTGGTAACAATACCATCTGGTACGCCCTGAACGTCTCCAGAACAGCCCTGTCAATCCAGAGATCTTCACAAATATAGGTGGATCTCTGTATTCCCCAGTCAGGAACCGAAAAGCGGCCCCCACGCCTATCAAAATAGAGGAATCAATATGCGGAAGTACTCTAGCCATCCATCTCTCTTGTTTCGGGGCACCAAGGGCAACCCAAACAAATGTGGGCTTCAATCTGTTGATTTCGGTTATCGTGTCATGAATCTCATAATCTCTCAATGGCCGAAAGGGTGGAGAATACATACCCCGTATCTCGGCCCCTGGATAAAGACTGTGGATCCTCTTTTTCATTTTCAATAATGTCTCCTTTGTATCTCCGTAAAAGTAGTGAGCGTATCCATATTCAGGGGACATCTGGAGTATTTCTTTCATTAGACCATGTCCTGTAATCCTTTCAACGCTCTTTTCACCCTTAATTCTTGCATACCATATCAAGGGCATTCCATCAGGAACTGTCAGAAGCGACTCATTCTGAATTCTGCAAAAATCACTGTCCCGCTGCGATAAAACAGTTGTTTCCGCATTCGCTATACAGATGTAAGCAGGTGACATCTCACAGGCTTGATCTTCGATCAACTTCAGTGTCTTGGCCATCGTAACCGAAGAAATGCCCACCTTGCCAATATAGAATCTTGGAACGCAAACTTGTCCGTACACATCTTGCATTTGTCACGTTGTCCCGATATATGAATTTACTACCGCCCTATGGCGGAAAACAAAAACCGGCATTTTTCAATCCTTCTATCCCAAATAAAGTACGCGGATTAATTATCTAACAGAGAGCATCGGCGAACTTATAGAGGGAACATCCTAATAGCATACTTGACGTAATCCCAACGCCGCATTTTCTTGGCCAAGTAGAATGGATTCAGAAACCGTCTTCGGTGTGCCAAAAATGTCTTCTAAGTCAGCTCAAACAGTGACTGCACTTCATCGCGGCTTAAGTAACATGTTTTGCCACTAGCGAGCTGGTTCTTCCTGATTCTCATCATAGCAGTCACATAACCAATAGTTCGCGAACAATGCCAAGTCATAGATGTCCACAAACTGGTCCCCATTGAGGTCCACTCCCGGCCTCAGTGGCTCATTCTGCCAATTCTGAGCGAGTATCGAAAAGTCCGCAAAATCAACCGGATTTTGCATGTCAAGGTTAGGACAATCCTGATCACAGGCATTTCCGATACCGTCCCAGTCCGAGTCTTTCTGGGAAGAATTGTAGGTATTCGGGCAGTTATCCAGATCATCATTCAGGCCGTCACCGTCAGAATCAACACACAGCGCCGTCTCCCACTCCCAAGCCGTCATGCCACCCAACATGTCGAAGATGTATAAAAAGCCTTGTGAATCCAAGAAGTTCGATGCGTTGTTACTACGATGCCCGAGGCGACATACCACAATAATTGGGATATTTGTCGGGAGTTCTTCATACCCTAACTGTAAAACACCAGAACTCCAGGGGTAGTTCAGAGCGCTGGGAATATGCCCGCGAGTGTCGCAATACTCGTATACCTCCCGAACGTCCAGGATTATGAGCTGATCATTGGAATCGACCATGCTCTTGGCTTCCAGAGGCGTAATATTTGTATGAGCCCGTGTGTGCGGACAGAATACCACAAGCCCCGCCAAAGTCGCCACAAGTATGCTGATAAAAACTTTTCTCATAGCCATCCTCTCAAAATCGCATCATACCCTGACGCATCAAACCTCTTGGGGGACATTTTCATGCCCATCTCCTGTGGATTTACTTCATGCGAACAGCACTTGATCCAACAATACTATTACGTGATATTTCTTTACACCCTGCTTTGTGACATTCTCGAAAACATCAAGTCATTGATGTCCACAAACTGGTCCCAATTGAGGTCCACTGCCGGGCTCAGTGGCCCATCCAGCCAATTCTGAGCAAGCATCGAAAAGTTCATATAATCAACTGGATTTAGCGTGTCTATGTTAGGACGATCCTGATCACAGGCGTTTCTGATACCATCCTATTCCGATTCCGAATCGTCCTGGGAAGAATTGTAGGCTCCTGGGAAGTTATCCAGATCATCATTTAAGACGTCTTCGTCAGAATTAACATACAACACCGTCTCCCACCGCCAGGCCGACATCCCGCCCAACATGTCGAAGACGTATGGATAGCCTTTTGAACCCAGGAAGTGTGCCGCACGGTTGCTGCGACGGCCAAGGCGACATACCACAAGAATCGGGCTGTCTTTCGGGAGTTCTTCATACCTTGCCTGCAGAACACCAGAACTCCAAGGGTAGTTCAGAGCACCGGGAATGTGCCCGACAGAGCTTCGATACTCGTGTACCTCCCGGACGTCCAGGACTATGATTTGATCACTGGAGTCGATCATGCTCTTAGCGTCCAGAGGCGTAACATTTGTGTGAGCCCGTGCACACATAATATGCAATATAAGCCCCGCCAAAGGCACGAGAACCAAGCTGATAAGGACTATTCTCACAGCCATCATTCTATCCTGCGCTGCCATATCAATCCTCTTGCGTAAGATATCATTTTCATACCCATCTTCTATGAATTCACTTCATGCAAACAATTTCCGAAACAACACTACTTATTACTTGAGATTTACCATATACTCTGCTTTGTGACATTCTCGGCAATATAGAAGCCATGCAATAGCCTGAATATTTATCGATTTAAACTTGCGCCATTAGACAAGTCATGTAAACTTGGTCACCGAAAGGAGTTTTTTAGATGGCAAAAGAACGGTGGGAATTAGCTCCTGTTTCATATGGATCACCGTAAGCCAAGTAGTTGGCCTTGGAGCCATCTATGCTGTCACCCCAGGGGTATCTATAGTACGGGTCATGCTCAACGCCACTTGGCATCAGCAATAAAATGAAGTCACCAAATAGCACACCAGGGAAAGAAGTAATAAGAACTGCTGATAATAGAAACACTGCTCCTCTTATTAAAATATTTCCTTTCTTTGGCTTAAATAATACACCAAATCACTTGATTATCTCATTAGAACCTGACCAATTTTCGGGGAGCAGACCACCTGAAAAAGCGATCCAGTAGGGCAGTAGCTATACGGCCTTCGGTACATCCGTCAGTAAAAACACAAACAGACTTTTGTTCTTTTTCACGTGCTTTCAGATTTGTCATTGTCCTTGGGTTTGAAGCCATGCCTTGCTCCTAAAAATATGCCTAACAAATAGATGGCAGTAAAGTATTCAAGTGACTGGCAATCATAATTTGGATATTAGCGGCCGTGATCTTATCCCATATGCCTATAAACAAATCGCCCCACAATTCTTGACAGTCTATCAGGTATATTCTGCCACACAAAGCTCATTATCTTGTAGGATTTCCTCTTCTCATTGTTGTGCGAGGCAATACCTCTTTGGCAAGGATAGTAGAAAGACGGGGCTTCCTGTTCTACGGCCCCCCAACGATTTTTGTACGTTGCTAATCCACTTGAGAAAGCAGACGTTTTGCCAATATCTAACAGCTTGTAACTCCCCTGAATGCCTACACCAATCGCTTTCCATATAAGAAACTGATCGATCCCTAAGTTCCGAAACCTCGCATCGCTGCCAATATGACCAAGATAAATTGTATTGCTAAATTTGAATATGTTGAGCCCCCCAATGATTTCTCCTCCCTTTTCCGCTATCAAAAAATCCGTGAGCTTTAAAAGCCCAAGATATTTCCATATATTCTTAAAATAATCATATTTCTGTGGAGGAAGCCCAAGCCTCTTGCGAGTCTTTGACAGTAACCTATAGAAAGATACAATGTCCTCTTCGGAAATTGCATTTCGAATCGTAATGCCACTTTTCTCTGCCCGACGGATTTTCTGCTGAATACATGTTCTGTGCAAGCTTCCCCAGATACCATCCAGACCTCCTGTAAGGTTCAGGAAATGTGTCTTATGATGGAAAACGGGAACCAAAGAGTTGACCCTCTCCAGTAGTGCGGTACTGTTGTGCGCCTTTATCTCCAGGTAAGAGGCTTTTTCCCTTTTGTATATTTCCAGTACTTTGGTAAACAACTGGTCAAACTCTTCCTTGGACCTTATCAGCGGATCCGAATAGTAGACGAAAGGAAGCGAGACCAAACGGTTCCCGGTTAATCGACTCCTAACAAGGAATAGCGGCATCCCTGCTGTTATGCCCCCATTTCGGTCTATTAGAGCAATATAGTATGGCTTTGTGTGCGAGAAGGTGTGTATAATGACTTTCTTAAAAGACGAATGTTGGAAAACAGAGCCAAGGGGATGCTCATTAATCATCTTGTCCCAGCTCTCTTCCCTGGCACCATCTATAACAACGACTTTCATTTCACCTCATATAGGAATCGGCGGTAGGCTATTATTCTACGACTCTTCTGAGCCACACTTCCCGCCAATAGTGGAAGCATGACCTATCACATCCATAGAATTCCGAGCCGTCGCACATCACACCTTCAAGCAAAACGGTGTTTCTCATTTTTCTAAGTTTGCCATTACTCTCAAGCAGTATCGTTTCTAATCTCCTAAAAACCCTGTATGTTTTGCCACAATAATCTTTCATTCCGCGCATCCACAACAACCCTCGGTTTTTCCCATCTGCGTCGAGTGTTGCCAATATTTCCCGTTCCGATTTTACCTCCACGAGTTCTCCAGGTTTGAGGTTCAAGACTTCATCGTATGGGCTTTGTTTTATTTTCTCTAAGTAGCCAGGATTGCCCTTCTTTTTGGTCCTGATCGGGCTCATGGCCTTAAAAAGTATAAGCTCCAGCGTCCATAACAATCCTTTGTTCTCTATGCCCCATAGCAACTTCCTTAAGGTGCTGAAACGGTACGCACCAGAACTATTCGCAAGACTCCCAAACTGCCCGTGACACAGCCTTTTATCACTTAGCATTTCAGTATCCCTCCAAATGATCCATTTGTTTCTTTGGTTCGGCTTGAGCCAGAATTTTCTTCGCCTGAGATCCTTCTGATGAGCTTTTTAAGTAAAGGAAAGGGCTGGTTACAACTTTATTTTCTCTATACGATATAGTAGTTCTTTTGATTGCTCTTGCCGTGATTTCTTCGGACGAATTTGTCTTCAAATCTATTTCTTGTTACGAGTCAATTACTTTCGTGTGTAATTGGCCTTAGCTTTTTTCGATTCCAACTTTTTGTTTTATCCAAAACGTCAGTACTTCAACCACAAAAACCAAGCTACCATTAGCTCTTGGTGGTATGCGCCGCGGCTCATATACGATACGATAAAGCCACTTGAGTCAAATTTCCGAATCCAAGTTGATGCTGACTTGTAGACTTAGCAAAATTGTTCTGCAAACCCTTCGAGCTAATAAACAGCAAATATAATGAAATCAGCCATGTCCACATTACTATCGCCATCCAGGTCACCGTTGATTATATGTTGGTTCAAACAGAATAGCCACGACACCACCCCCAGGTATTGCATCATACACTAATCTCGCTTCGGTTTCGTGTTGCTCCACATAGTAGTCCAATATTGAACCTCGTTGCATAACCGCAAGTTCACCGCTTAGCCAATGTTCAGGAACTACGGTCACAACCGTTAAAGGTTCGTCAAATATAACTTTATCGCCGTCAAACAGCAAATTCAACAATATAGCGTCTTCTGTAACCGCAAGCATCTCGATCGTTGTCTCCTGCCATTCCAGGTAATATCGAGCGACAACACCTTGAGGGGCAACCCATACAGTGGACGCAAGGTTTGTAGTGATCTCAGACAAGTAATTATGTAGAGCGGTATCTGTAATCAGTGAGCCACTGTTCCACTCAGCCCTAGAAATCCAACCATGGAACATTTGAATTCCCCAACCCTTGGTTGCAATGACTTGTTCGAGATATTCTCTCATTTTTCCGCCGTATTCTTCGTTACTCCAGTTCGTTTTTGGATCGTCATCGTATGGAGGAACAGGACCTATCTGCAAATCAAAGATGTTTGCATCCGCAATGGCATTGATGCCCATGCTAACACCTCTAGCAGATAGATATATTTCCCTGGCTACTATATCTATGTCATGGCCAGTATGTCCATAGGGCGCCGTGTAAGATACGCAAGGCGAATCTGTAAGATTTTCTATGGCCTGTTTTGATTCAGTCAATTCGTATATTATTGTTTCCATGCTTACAGCGATTAGGCGAGAGTGGTTGACACCATGGCTACCCAATTCATGTCCCCGATGAAATATGTCCAGAAACATTTCCTCGTTCATGTATGATGTAATAGGATTAAAGGTGCCGTGGATACCATATTCCTCCAAAATGGCTGCCGCTGAATTACGGTTGCCTTCCGTCCCATTGTCGTCAAAAGTGAGAGACAGAGCCGCATCTGCGTTATTTTTCCATTTTGCCAAATAGCTTACCCCGTAGTCTAAGCCACCGCGGTTCGGCTCAAACACAATACTTATGGTACCGCCACCCGGAATAGCATCGTATAGCAAGCACGGTACCTCGTCGCCAGGTACAGCAGTTGCTGTGGGCGTGCCCATAGTATTAGGCTCGTCAATGTGATAAGTGCCTATCGGTGACTCTCCACCACCAGAATACCAGCAATCAGCATAATAGTCACCAAGACCTGGCGATAAGTAGTATTGAACACCAGTAGACCAAATGTAGTATTCCTTGCCCTCTGCCTTGTAAGACGGTTTGCCATTATAATCGTCAGGCAGCTTAATATAAGTGCCCGTCGCATCCGGGCTGACATCGCCCGAAATGATGATTTTGGCAATAGGCTCGACCTCGTACAGATCGACCGTATAATCCAGTTGTGCCCCATCTTGCATTACCGTAAGTTCATCGCTTAGCCACTTTTCAGGAATCATGGTTGCAATTGTAAGTGGCTCATTGAATATGTTCTTGTCTCCGTCGAAAAGCAGATCCATGAGAATAACATTGTCAGTAATGGTCCAGGTATTGATCGTGCTTTCTTCCCGTTCAAAATAATACCTGGCGACTCGGCCTTGAGGCGCAACCCATAAAGTGGACGCAAAGTCTGTAGTGATCGCGGATAAGTAATCGCGTAGGGCGGTTTCCGTAATCACAGAGCCACTGTTCCACTCGGCCCTGGAAGTCCAGCCATTGAACATTTGCATTCCCCAACCTTTGGCCGCAATGACTTGTCCAAGATATTCTCTCATTCTTTCGCAATAATATTGGTTACTCCAGTTCGTATTTGGATCGTCCCAATATGGTGGGACAGGACCGTTCTTCAAATTAAACATATTTGCACGAGCAATGGCATTTATGCCAGAGCCAGTCCCTCTTGCAGAAATATATAATTGTTGTGCCACCTCTATTACGTTGGGATCTAATTGTCCATAAGGAGCGGTGTAAGATACGCACGGCGCCCCTGTAAGATTTTCTATGGCCTCTTTTGATTCAGTCAATTCGTATATGATTGTTTCCATGCTTGCACCGTTTAGCGGAGGGTGAGTAACAGTATGGCTACCCAATTCATGTCCCTGATGAAATATGTCCAGGAACATTTCCTCTTTCATGTATGATGTAATAGGATTAAAGGTGACGTGGACACCATACTCTTTCATAATGGCTGCCGCGGCCTTACGGTTATCTCCTGTCCCATTGTCATCAAAAGCAAGCGACAGAGCCGCGTCCGCGTTATTTTTCCATTTGGTTATATAGCTTGTCCTGTAGCTGCCGGCAAGCACCTCTGTACACCCAAGAGTAAGTGTAATAAGAACAATTAGTTCCTTTAATAATTTTCTGTTCATGTGCGTTTCCCCTTTTGCAAAAACAACTCAAGGCTTATGATTCGGCCCACCTGGCTAAGCTCAATAGCTTTCTCATAAACAGCCATCAAATGCTTCTTATGATTTTGCGTCTAACATTTCCAACCACGCTGCAGTGTCCCTAACCCCCTCCTCCAAAGTATGTGGTCCCTTTCCCAAGACGTCGAAAGTCTTCTTCATTGGTATCAGATAATCAGTGGTCATATTCTTATATCGATCGGAATTAATTAGGAATTTGCAACCTCGGACAACAGTGATCACATCACCTACTAAAGCCATGCCATGCATGATCCAACGAGGAACAATGTACACATTCCGCCCCCTCAACTGTCGAGACATGCTGTTAACCCATTCAAATTGATCTATCGGTTCGTCGCCAATATAAAACGTTTTTCCGTTCACCGTTTCCTTAGGTATTTCTAAGATACGCAAGATATAGTAAACGACGTTCTTCACGTATCCACAGGATTTAATGACAGTCTTTTTCCCAGGGTATAAGTAGAACCCTTTTTTCAGGACACGCAGTAGCTCACGTCTGTGGCGCATATGCCAAGGACCCCAGACATTTGTGGGTCGAATAATAGTCCAAGTGCATTCAGGATTTGCTTGCCGTGTTAGCTTTTCGGTAATCACCTTGCTCTGTCCATAAACCGTATGGGGTTCATAGTCTTCATCGTCTGTTGGAATATGTCCCGGCTGATGGACATATTGAGTTGACGTTATAACAACCCGGGCTACGCTTGGTGTGGCCTTGATAGCGGAGATCACGTTTTCTGTGCCTTCGGTGTTCACTCGATAGTCCTGCTCTACTGTTGTGCCCTCGACAACATCCGTTCTTGCTGCAAGATGTACAACACACTTTGGCTTAAACTCACGAAACGTCTTCTGCAAGGCTTGAGGGTTAAGGATATCCACCTTCTTCCAAAATGGGGTGTGCTGCGAGCATAGGGGAGCACTGATGTCTATGTTTAGGAAGGAGGCATTTCTGGTTCTGAGATATTCTATTAGATTAGTGCCGATAAAGCCGGACCCACCGGTTACTAGAAGTCTTACCCGCTTTTTGCTCTTCTTCATTTGTCCCTCAATATGCTGACCATGAGTCGGTTGAATTTCTTTAGGCCAACACAATAGATTAGGTTTGTTTTGCTTTTTCGTTTATCTCAATTGCCCTGTGAAAAACCTGCATAAGCGTATCAAAATAGGATTGCTCACTATACTCTTCTAGCATTAGATCTCTACCGGCTTTACCCAGTTCGGCACATAGATCAGGTCTTTCCCATAAATACCTAATCTTCTCTGCAAGTTGCTTACTTTTGCGAGTCTCAAAAAGAAGACCGGTCTTGTTGTCAATTACCACTTCAGGTATGCCCCCTAACCTCGCTCCAATAACAGGTACACCGTAACTCAAAGCTTCTAACGCCACCGTCGGAAACACCTCAAACCATATGCTTGGAATTACAATAATGCGTGCATTCTTATAGAAATCTCTTTTTTTCTCTTTATCGCACCAGCCAACGAATTTCACCGATGGTGGAGCATTACTCACTAATTCAGGATCACCACTGGCATCACCTGCAATATGTACAGGAACATCACCGAGACTTCCCGCAGCTTCTACCAGAGTATCTATGCCCTTCTCAGGGCTAATACGTCCAATATACCCAACATATGTCCCTGACAATGACATGTAGCTTTCTTCAGGTATCCGTATTGGGTGAGGAACAACCTCAATTCTATCCGCTGAATAGCCAGCCTTTATTAAGCGACCTTTCAAATACTCAGACCAGACTACAAATAGAGTTACATACTTTCCAAACATGTTCATCTTTCGCGCAGACCATGCCCAAAGAGCATACCCAACACTCTCACACATCTTTCCTCTGCAATTCTGCAAGATACACTGGTACTCGTGACCACCGACGCACAACTCACAATTCTTTCCCTTATTCAGATGCATCCCAGTGGGACACAGAAATTTCTGATCATGAGGATGCCATATTGTGGGTATTCCAACTTGTGAACAAATTCGGAATACAGAAGGTGATAATTGCGGATAAATATTGTGCATTTCTACAACATCAGGTCTAAATTCTTGAAGAAGGTCTTTCATCATACGGGCGGATTTAAATGAATAAACGCCCGAAAAAAAGACCCCGACTTTATTCATTAGGCTATTCCCAATTTCAGCGACATCCCTCGCCCACAGATTTGTCTCCACACCTCTTGCGTTAAGTATTTCCACAGTGTCACTTATGGAATTGTCTTCTCCCCCCCAGTCTTTACGACGATTGAATACCTGTAAAACCCGCATTCCAATATCTCTCCTTCTGCACTGGATTCATTTTACACATTTTTCTGCAAGAGAATCTAACAGCCTGAGAGCCTGCAGATTGCATAATTTGTTCTGGCAGACATCAACGCCTTTGACATTATTCGGTCGGGACATCTATATTTACGTGAAGATTGCTGTTCGTCATGAAAACAGTCATCCGACCCTTCCGAACCAGTGTTTTAGCGGTGGTCGAAACACAAATAATGGGCCCGGAGATAAGCAGGCTTATAGCTATAGACAGCGAGTAAGATGTGCGTGAATTCCTCCTTTCGGGCACAAGAAACTTGAAATATTGCGAGGTGACCAACTCCAGAAGCTTCATGGAACTGCATCGTTAACCCAATATCCCAAGATTCTTCTCCCCGGACAGGGAGAATGCTCGTCCGTACATTGTCATATTGACGGCCCACAATCGAAACAACCTCGAGGCCGCCTGCTTTGCTTTCTTGACTCTGAACGCAAACTCCTGATCATTGAACTGGAAGCACTAAGAGCTTACCAAGCTTGAGGTCATAGTCGTGTGGTGTGAAAACTTCGAAACCATTTCCAGGGTGAAAAGTCAATTCTCCAAATGTGATGCGATTCTCTGCGCTATAAAGATCCACGCGCATGAAAGGAAAACCTTCGGAGAGCTTTTCTGCGATGTATTTCATTTCTTCAAATTGAGATGGGATCTCAACAAGCCTGCTGGAGACTGGATACTTAAATCTAACTGGCAACTTGTTCCAAGTTAGATCATAGAGATTCCTTGAATGCTGTGTAAAGCGGTCCAAATCGACTTGAATAAGATGTGGCTTCCCAGCAAAGCAGAATATTTTGTAATCAAGAAGCTCATCGCTATCTCTAGTGTGGATGAATTTTTCGCAGAGAATTCTAGGCTGAATATTCTTGTAATGCCATTCCCGATAGATGCCATAGTAATTCTCATTCATCCACTTGTGTAGCATGGCTCTATCTGCTTCCCAATCTATTGTTGTTTTATTCTTACAAATAATGTTCATCCCGCTACCGTGTGTACACCGCATCACAAAAGAATCTGGCAATACCGAAAGATTTATATCCTCCACTTTGTTATAAACAGCAATTACTTCATTAAGGATATAAGAACCAACGCGATCTGCTACAAAATTTCTAACTTCATACTTATCTGCCAAAGAAGTGTGTATCGGCCTCCTGTTATAGATCTTGAGCCATTGGATCTTTTCATTAAGTGTACTGGGAGAGTCCAGATTCAATGACCTTTTGAATGTGTGCAGAAAGCGAATACGCGCGTAAAGGAGGTCGAAATATTGGGTGTGAGGAAGGCTTTCAAAAACTTTTTGGCCTATTCTCTCAATAATTGTGGGCATTCTTTCCTCCGATTATTTTTGACTTCTGACCAAAATCCTAATGCCAAGGCCAAATATGGAGTGGACGGCACGCCTAACGAAAAGCCTCCGTGTAGAGCGATTCTGGTTTATACTCAATCCCATGCTCGTTTCGATCGAGGCCTATGGAATTCCAGTCAGGAATTGCACTGGTAGAATAATCTACTATTCGGATTTCACTGAAGCCCACACTTTCCAGTAAATGATGGAGGTTTACCCGATCATACATCCACTGGTGCGTTTCTCCACGACGACGAGCATCACCAAGTAAGATGTTCTCGATGGCTCGTCGCAAGGGTCGCTGCTGGCTTGTGCCAAATGCCCCCCGCTGCACCATTTGCTGGATTATTTTGGCAATATAAACATCATGTTCACCACGCTCTCTTCCTTCTTCCATGCACTGTACCAGGTGTTCCAGATAACGCCGGCACAACTTCTCCATGTCCGGTACAACGATGCGGTGGATGCCTCCAGGCTTCAGCACCCTGCGAATTTCCCTGAGAAATTGCGGTGCCGCTGAGCGATCAATGTGTTCGAGAAGGTGCGAGTGGTACACGACATCCACCGACGCATCGTCAAAAGGAATGCCCCGTCGCAAATCGTGAATGATAATGCTGTCATCCATTGCCCTGAGATGCTTAAGACGCGAGGGACAGCCATGTAGGACAAGCGGAGCCAGTAGAGAAGCAATTCGACTCTTCTTGATGCGCAGGTATATCGACCAGTCGATATTAATGCACTGAGAACTGGTTTTGGGGCCACAACCAAGATTAAGAATTACTTTGGAAAGCTGGGAGTTACTTCTACGATTATTTATAATAAAATCTCCTTTTTTCCTTGTGTTTCCTTAAAGTCTATTATACAGACCACCGCGCCTAACAAACAACTCTCACCAAAAACCGCTGCGGAGAATTCAAATGACCGACTGAAATAGCTCGTGACACAGAGCATATCCGCTCCTGCAAGATCGTTTTATTGTTAGGTATCCGATCAGCAGGGCGGTGTTTATCCCTTGCTGATGATTCTGCCGACAGCGCCCGGGAATTAGCTTACGGCGTACCATCCTCAATGGATTCAATCAATTCGTTCAGCAAACGTCCTTTCCATTTGCATTTGAAAAGCCACTGTTTAAGGTAATCTCCATTGAAAACCTTCCACGCTCTATAGACTAATTTTGCCCATCCAACGGAATCTAAATAATGCATATCTCTATACCTATCTCTAAGCATGAGGCGCTCTTTATCCACAAGTTTTCCTCGAGTATTTGATTTGCACATCTCATGAAACCGCCAAACACTCAGTATTTTGCGTATATGGAACACGTTTACCTTAACAGAGTGAAATCTCATCCATAAATCGCAATCCATGCAGTAATGAAGATTCTCGTCAAGGTAACCTATCCGATTGAGCAAATCTTTTTTCCAAAACATTAATGGCCCGAAATACAGAACACCTCGTTTCGCCAACCAGCTCTTTGGGCAAGGAGTATAGTGGTTATAGAGTATTCTTAATTGCCGATCGACATATAACGTATAACCAGTAACAACTTCTATCGACGGATTCTCCATAAAGGCACGTCCTACTTCAATTAACGTATTAGGCATCAGTAAATCATCACTATTGAGCCAACAAACAATATCGCCTGTAGCATATCGTAAACCTTTGTTTATTGCATCACTTTGTCCACGGTCTGGTTCACTGATCCAGTAATCTATATTTTCCTCATACTCTCGAATGATATCGACGCTTTTATCCGAGGATCCACCATCGATAACGATGTACTGAGGTTTTGGATAGTTCTGGTTCAATACAGATTGTATAGTTTGTTCTATGTATTCGGCATGATTTAAAGAAGGAGTTACAACGGTTATTGTCGGTAGATTCATGCTGTTGATCTTTTTATCCTCACAAACCACCTTCATTCTAACTCCACTATGAGTACATGATTGCACGTTATTTCTGTCTGTGGGTCAGATAGCAACTCACACTTAAAATATTTCCTCATCCAGGGCGTACCTTGTCTTTTTGCAAAGACAGGCGCCGACTGATAGCCAAAATAAGACGAAAGGAAGATTCAACCGCAAGTGCAACGAAGGAATCATTGTAATTAATGTTATCAGTATGTACAAACCGCAAGCTCTAACCAGTAGATTTCTCGAATAGAAAATTCCAAGTATGGCAGCGGGAACAGTTATAGCAATAAAAAATAGCAGCATAATACAGCCCCCCTTTAAGAGTATACATAGAAATCCAGACTCGATAACCAAGCGATCGGGACTATCAGCCCCTTCTGTATCTGTGTACCTATGAACAAAAAATGGAGACCAGTATCGTCCCAGTGCTCCTCGGCCAATAATCATCTCTTGGCCTTCCATACTTTCAATAAACTCGTTTACAATGTTTGAACGTGTATCTACATAGAGACCTCGATTAAAGTTGTCAATCCTATCGTCAATAAATTCAGAATATGGACGTAACAACCACAGTGTGCAACCTGCTAATATGACTACGAATGATATTACAAAAAAAGCACCAGCTATCTTTTTGGATCGTTTATTTCTGTCCAGTAGACATAGCCCAATAAAGCATGTAATGTAACAAAACAGAATTGCTATAGAAACGCGGGCTGCTAAAAGCACACTGCCAACAAAGTGTGCAAATATCCCAAATAATACAACATATTTTCCTGCCTTTGACTGGTTAAACCATGTTAGAAGCAAAAAGCTACTTGGCATGAAAACGCCACCCCAAGGCGAAGCAACAAACTCGACGGCCTTTTCCTGATCAAATAAGAGAATGATTATGCTTAGGATGATTGCCATGCCGACACTCAAAATGAATGCGCGATTCAATATCTTCCAATATGAACGTTGAGCACCAACTAGCATAACTACTGGCATAATCCAAACCCATAATGCCGTTGGATGAGCGAATAAACTCCGCAAGTCACTGGCATCCATGCTCAAACTTCTGATAATGACAACTAATCCCCATGACATCAAGAAAAAGAACAACACTCGTGTAACAGGAGAGAATGGAGACAAGCCTTGCTTTCTGATCTCAATTAGGGCCCCGAGGCCAAATAGCACTCCAGCGAAAAATAGAAAGCTGCCCGCGACTATTTTTTCAAAACAAAGCCCCTCTGGGTAATCATACCACACCATAACAAAGTGATATAATACAAGAAGATATAATCCCAAAGCGATGAGCTTTTTTGGTATTTCCTTTTTTCTATTAGTCTGCCAGTTCATAGATATTGCTTGAGCAGATAGTCTGCACCTCTTCACCTTGATAGAATCTCTTGATAATATGCTTCGGTTAGCCATATAGTGTGGCAATGTTTTGGTCCCAGTTTTCATTTAGCAAAAGGATTAATCAAGTTCCTTTGTATGGCACTTGTTCCCGGAAATGTATAAGGCAGCAGAGTAATATTGTAATCCAACCGTACGAATTGCCCCATAAATCTATTTCCTGCAGTGCAGAACTTCTCGACCACGTTCACTGATACCAACGATGTTAATTCGTTTGAACCCAACATCACTCAATCGCTTGCTCTCGATATCAAGGTTGTCGTGGCCTTCAAAGATGACCTCCCGAAAACGTCCCAGGAAATTCAGGAGCCGCTTCTTATCCTGTACCCAGTTCAAAACGTTGAGGGTAAACACAATATCAGGCTTAAAATCAGATAGTTTTGTCTCCCAATCTTCAGGGGAATCAAGGTCCTGAACCTTTAGAAGAGGTTTTACACCGAAGGCCATGCTAATTAGTTTTACTGCATCTAATATTTTGTCGTCATTATCCACAGCAAGTGCCGAACTGGCATCCGAATCTTTCAACAAGAAGGTTGACAGCAAACCCATATTGCATCCAAGTTCCAGAATACGCTTGCCGGAATAATCTGTGATTGAACGTAGCATGTTCCAGCGGTCAATCCAGGGGCGTTCACCGGGAAAATAGTAACCTTCAAGGCTAAGTGAATAGTATGCCAAATGTTGGCCCGGCGCATTTGCATCGGAATCTTGCGCTATTTTCCAAGCATGGCTCAGTGTCTTTAATTGAGAACTGGCACCGTTAGGAAGAACTGGAAGGGGATGGAGTTTCTTTCTGGTCATGTGTGCACGTAATTTTCTTAAGAATTGAATTGCCCTTGGCGATAGTCTTTTCTTAACGTATCTCTTGAATATGCTGATTAAAGAACCGTGCACTTTACCTCCTCCTATATTTATTCCGGTAAATTGCCTAATAAACGCTATTAAAAACTTCGTCCGAATGGCTTGATCAAAATCAATTAGTGAGACAGAACCCGAAGACGTTACAAGTACATTTTGGGGTAGGATATCGTTGTGACTAATACCTCGCCACGATAACCTAAGAAGTATAATCCCTAACTTGGCCAGGATTATGAACAATCGAAACCAGCCTATAGTAAGGTTCGAAAGTGGCTCACCTGGAAACCGGTTCATTACGATCACTTCAAATTCATCAGTCTTGTGATGTACTATCACCGAAGGAACTCCGGGAATACCGGCACAATGCTTGAGTATAGAAAACTCCCCTGCAAAATCCTGTTCTCGGAGAGATCCGGAAGCATCGCACTTGAGATCAACAACTTTGCAGACAATGTTATTGGCAACATAGACTCTTCGAAACGGAAAATTTGGGCTTTGCCATAACAGAGTTCCTGAGGGTATATTCAACAAAACTCTGCATTTACTCCACAACTCCTCTGCTCTATCCATAATTACTTACCTTGAAGCCTATAAGAATCGTGCAGGAAGAAATCGGGCTGACTCATCTATTGATAGCATCAAGCCTTAACTCTTCAGCTTCTGATACTCTTCCTGCGAAATCTCGCATGGCAGAACTAAATCTCCATATCAAATAAGTGGAGGATGATGACCACGAGACAAACAAACACATACTCATGATTTTCGCTGACAACTGGTGAATACTTGTTGCCACAATTATCACAAGTGCCATACTCGTCAACCAGGTGATAAACTGGCTTGCGAAGATTTCTCGGACACACCCCATTCCCATCAAAAAGTAAAATGAGGGTACACCAACGAGGTTTATGAAAGTTGCTACAAGCATAATCCGAAAAGTCCCCGGCAGAGTTTCCACAAATTGTTTTCCGAGCCAGACCTTAAGCAGTAACGGTGCGAATATAGATAACACTCCATACACGGGGATACCGGAAAGGAAAACAACCTTCATTGCACGACGATACATCTGGGATATCCTGTTTTTGGCATTTCTAGTCATATTTGCACCAATCCTGCTAATTTCGGGCATAAGCGCCCGAAGGCCTACTTCAACCAGACCTCTGACTTGCATACTTCCTCTGAACGCGATTTCGTACACTGGTATTGTAGAAACTCCAGCGTACCGAGATAGCATCAGCTTATTGAAAGGGCTGCCCAGCATACTAACCAGTGTTCCTCCAAGTATCCCGCCGCCGAAGCGTAGGATGCGCTTACCGCGTTGAACATGCAGGTTCCCTATCCGCAGAGGGCGAATGTGGGCTATGCGCCTGATGCAAATAAGGCTTATAACGTGAATGAACACATACGAAAGGGTATTTCCGATAAGCAGGCTCTCAATGCCATGACCGCTGTACAGTAATATAAAGGCGAGAGCGACAGCCACGATTTGGCCGAGTGATTGGGCATAGTTGGCCAAGTCCATCCGCCCAAGACCGGACAGTGTGGCATTTAACACCTGGACTATGAAGACGTATATGCTCAGAATGCCGATATAAGGTAGCAGCCAAAAAGCCATCTGTGCATTCTCACCGCTTAATTTGAATGCGGAAACGATCTGAGTCTTAAAAACCAGTACCGCTATCAGGACAAGGCTGCCGCTGAGACACAGCAATGCCAAGGCCGTTGTAACATATTGCTGGATACCTTCAATATTGCCGCGGCCGTGTTCTTCGGCGACCAGCTTCATAACAGCCTGGCCGATGCCAAGATTACCTAATTGGGCAAAAGTCAAGACTGTCGCCAGAACAAGCCAAACGCCATATCTTTCGTAACCGAGGAAATGCAAATAGAAGGGATATGCTGCCATCATGGCCACAGCTTTAATAACCGTAGCCACAATCCCTGAAGCCATATTGATACGTAGCTGCGAGCGAAATAATTTTTTAATCATAAGTCAGGCATTAGTTGTTACTGATTAGAGTTTAGCGGTCTTCATTCAGAAACACTCTAAGCCGTTGCAACAGAGAGTGATCCTTTTCCATCTCTCGGTAGGCTAACTATGTCATGCTCCTCGATAAGGCGGGTAAAGAGGGCGATCCTTCTGCCAACAGATTCGAGAGAGCCGTTTTGGTAGACTTCGATTCTCAAATTAAGAGATGGCCCGGCCCGACGGTCTCGAATGGGAACGTCTACCTTCAGCAGTTCGTCATGACCAGATTCGGGTGTTTGGCTATCGTCTCGCCAGGTTAACGTGCGAACAGTACCATCACGGTTGATAAGAGGCAGGCTGAGACTCAAAAAATCCATTCTGTCCGCTGCTGTGGAGATTGCTTGCCACCATTGATTAAAAGTCGCCGCCCGCCGAAAGTGCAACTCCGCATCCTCAAAGTTCCTTATCTCATCCTGCACCTGGTGGCTTATGGCATATTTTTGCTGAAGGCCCGCGATCATTTCCCTCAGCCGCACGGAGCCGACAACATGGAATACAAGAAGCAGCAATAACAAGATGCAGAAGAAAACTACCAGAGAACTACTATTGCGGGTGACCATCATAAACAGTCCCAGCCCAGTAGTAAAAAGCGTCACTACATATATTGTAATAACCACATGATACTGGCTAAGGCCTAAGTCAATCAGCCTATGATGGAAATGCCTGCGGTCGGGTGCGAATATTGAACGACGCTCAAGGAACCGCCGCAGTATTGAAAAGAGCGTATCAAAGATGGGTATTCCCAAAGCTAAAACCGGCAGGGCAAGTCCAACCAGAACAGGAGATTTGGTCAAGCATAGTACACTGGAAGAGGCAATTATAAAACCTAAGAATAAGCTGCCGCAGTCGCCCATAAAAATCTTTGCTGGATTGAAGTTAAAGAATAAAAATCCGGTCAAACTACCGAGCAGCGCGAGCATCAATATCGCCATCACAACCTGGCCGCTATAGATGGCGAAGATGGCAATGACTCCACAGGCCATTGCTGAAATCCCGGCGGCAAGGCCGTCGAGGCCATCGCTGAGGTTCACAGCGTTAGTAATACCTACAATCCAAAGCAGCGTAAGCGGCCAGGAGAACCAGCCAAAGTTAAGCGTAAGCCACTCGGCAACAATCACCGATTTTATTCGGATACCAACGGAACAAACTGCGATAGCAGCAACCATCTGTGCGAGAAACTTTATCCGTGCCCGCAGACCCTCAGTTTTAATATCGTCAACCAGCCCAACATAAAATATAAACGCAGCTGCAGAAAGCAGCACAATTACCTTAGGTAGAATATTCCGAAAGGCATCACCGATGACGTTCGACAGGAACAGCACACAAACGGTAATAGACATCATAGAGAGAAATATTGCCACCCCTCCGATGCGTGATATCGGCTTTGTATGCATGTGGCGCGCTCCCGGAACGTCAGCAATACTGAGTCGGTGGGCAAGCCATATTACAACCGGCGTAATCAGTAGCGTAAGGAAGACGGAGCCGAGATATACAAATAGATAGGTTTTCATATTTAGTTGTCAGCCTTCACTCTATTAATTCTAATAGGTCGGAGTCGATTTCTACAACAGCGCCCTGGCCGAGGATAATGACCTCAATGACCATACGCGCCTTTGCATTTTTTCTTTCGATAACCACACCTTCGGTGCCCATCATAGGGCCGGAGACAATTCTACAGCGTCTGCCGACGGGAAGATGGGGATAATGGTCTATAATAGCTTTGCTCAAAAGGGCCTTTTCTACGCTCGCAAGTTCTTCTATTAAGCCGTCTTGGTCAGCTACTTCTATCGTCTGGCACAAACGGTTGGTTGTTAGTGCAGTGTAACGGTCCAGTTCCGTGCCGCAGATAAAGACGTAAGAGGTAAAAAGCGGCACCATAACATGGCGTTTGCGGCCGCCTGAAAAGATAATTTTTTCCCGCATCGGAAGAAAATAGCCTATACCGTGATTAAACATGTCCCATGCAAAGGCTTTCTCAAATCGGGCCTTTGTGTGGGCTACCCACCAGGTGCCGTTAAGTTCGGTTAGCGATTGAGCTTCTGGTGTTAGAATAGCTGGATTGTCGGATAATCTGAGCATTTTTAGCGTTTAGGTATTAGGCATTTACATTCAACGTCCATTTCCTTTGCGCATACTTCGTCCCCGTTGGTGCACCCAACGAGAAATTTTATCTTGTCAGCTTTCATCTATCAGACGTCAAAGACCAGTCGAAAGTTGAGCTCTACTATTACGATCTTTAAGTGCATTAAGGCGCCTGATTTTCTTTAGTTACTACGCCTGGCAAGACAGACAGGTCCGCAATAAGTTTTTCTGCTGCCTTGAACTCCGGACGAAGGCGTAGACAAATCCTTGCCTCGTGAATAGCCTCAGGTATCCTGTCGGTCTCAGCAAGTAGCCTTGCCATTGCATATCGCCAGTGTATCTGGCCGTAATCCAAAGCAAGTGCACGGCGGTAATGTTCTATTGCCGCCTCATTATCATTTTCTTTTCTGCAAATATTTGCCATGGAGGCGAATGCCCAGGCAGGAGCATCGGGCTCAGAGCACTTTTTTTTCAGCAGCTCAACTACTCGGGCTTGCGCTTCCTCAACAATGTCTCCGTGCTTTTCTGTGCCCGCCAGGGTGTTTGCGATGTAGCTTAACCAGCTACTATTATCACCTGCAATAGCTATGGCCAGATCAGGTCGGCTCACATGGTTGATATACACATCAGCAATGGTTTTGAAGAACCTGCCGTTAAGCTCAATAGCTCTGCCGAATTTTTGAAATGAGGCATCGATTTGTTGTTCTTCTGCATCGAGAAGGCCGGCTACGAAACAGGCTGTGGGGTCGCAAGGTGCAAGCCGAAAGCCTTTTCGGATACGTTCTGCGCCATTTGGATCGTCCAGGATAAATTTTTCAAGCTGACCGACAACACAATAGGTCGCTCCATAAGTCGGACAGAGCGTACGTGCATTATGAAGTTCGTGGACGATACGACGTACAAATTCCATTGTCTGTTCAGGGATAATAATTGCGCCGGTATTCGGGTCAGTGATGCGGCTTATAGACCGCCAGCGATAGACGTTCAGCCAGTGCCGGTATTTGACGTTGTCCGGTTGATAATCAACCGCTGCAGCTGCATTCGAGAGCAAATATATATATTCTTCATCGCTTGCCTGCCAATCTTTCTCCGTGAGGCCTTGCTCGGCGGCAAGAGCTTTTTTCCAACGAGCTTCGGCAAGGCGAGCGCTATTGGCACCGAGCAAGGCCCAGGCCCAAACTCCGGAAGCACAAACCAGTACGGCAATACACACACTTTTGGATACTTGAGATGCTTCAACGACTTTCACAGTTGGATTATTTTTCTGTCCCGCAGGGATTAGACCTAATAAGAGCGCACAGAATACTGCCGAAAGGAATGCGTTGGCCGGAATATGCTGGCCAAAGTCACTTAAGCTGTGAAGCATTATTGCAAGAAGGCCAAAGCCAAGACCATAGGCTGCCGAGCAAATCGGTACAGAATCGTTTCTTATATTGCGAATATAATTTGCCCATACTAAAATTCCAAAGCACACCAGAGCAGCCAGGCCCATAAGGCCGGTTTCCTCCGCGGCCTGTGCATACTCGTTTTCAGCATGTGCAGCAAGAGCTGCAATCGTTGAGCGGTCGAACATTGGGTAGACAACTTCGTGCGTGCCCAGACCCGTCCCAAAAACAGGAAATTTACTCCAAGCAAGTGATATGTCTTTAACTATCTGCCAACGACCTCCCTGAGCTTGATGTAACTCCCGGAGGCTTGCCAGCCGGTCATAAACTGCGTCGAAACCTATATAGAGCACACAGATAAATGCGCCAAGTGCCATCAAGGCCATTATCCAGCCCCGGCTTTTTAGAGACCGTCGTGAGCTAAGGGCCAAAGTGGTAAAGCCCGCTGCGATGAATATACTGACCATACCACCGCGGGTCAGTGACATGAAAACTGTAGCCACACCAATAATTATCATTGCCACAAGAAACCACATCAGCTTAGCAGCAGGAGAACCTAGGTATTCAAAGACAAGTGGCGGCGTAATTTTTTTCCCTGTGAATGCTCCATGGACCTTTACCATAATAAGACCAATGGCTGCCCCAATAGATAAATTTATAAACTGGCCGTAATGACTGTGATTTACGAAAGTGCCGGAGTAGGCCTCTCCATAGGCTGTAGGTACTATCCAATATATTTTTCCATTGCCGAAAAGGTTCTGTGCAAGCGCCAGCAAGGTGATGGCACCACCGATGATGGCGATTGCCGCCAGAAGCCGCTTTATCCGTTCTGCTCGGCGGTATACATTTACAACCACAAAGAAAACCGCTGCTATGGCGAGTATCAAGCGCAGGTCGTGTTTCGTAGCGTTTGAATAGAAACTAAGAGTCATAGACTTAAGCAGCTCACTTGAATTTGGCAAATCGCCCAAAAGCTCTTTTTTAACAGCGGCCGTACCGGGGGAAATTACACTTACTGCCCCACCCGGCAGGGGAATAAGCTGAAATACTGCTATGAGGACAAATAGAGCCACCGGAACGTATGCCCACGACCAAATGACGCGTGTATTTCTTTCAAAAATAAGCTTCAGTAAAAAGCAAACCGAAATTGCCGCTGCAAGGGCTACCACAACCTCTTCGCTCCAGGCCTCCACCGCACCAAACGCAAGAGGCATAAAGGCCAGAAGCGATATCAGCAGCCATTCGATTACTTTATCGAACCTGCATAGGGTGACATAGATAATGTCAGGATTGACTCGGTTTTCCCTCATCGGTCCGCCTCCAGTTGGTCATAGAGTGAGACAGGAAGTATATCCTGGCCGTTTATCACCCTTGATGGATTTTCAATGCAGACCAAGCGTGCGAGATCCTCACCCAGCCTGTTGCTTATGCGCTCAAAAGCAGCTCTCATCCGAGGCCTCCGAACGTTCATATCGTGTGAATCTGTTGCCACAAGTGTTGCCCAGCCCGAAGTTAAAAAGTACCACGCAGCCCTCTGAACTTCCGACCCGAAATCGCCCAACAGACTGGATGCGGTTATCTGAAGGTGGGCGGAGTGCTCAAGCCACCTGAGTACAACCTGATGCTGTGTTGCCAGAGAAGCGATTTTCTCGGCATGTGCTATGACAGATTGGATGCCCATATAGGCAAGTTCTGTTAGCAGTGGCTCAATATCAATAAAAACCTGGTATGGAAGTTCAAGAAGGATATATTTGCCACCGTCGGCAAGCGTCAATATTTTGTCAGCCTCCAGAAGCTCACAAATTCTCTCATCCACCCGAATCTCACCTCCGGGGACGATCTTAAGTGGAACGCCATTATTTTTGACCACTTCGTTCAGGTTATGGACAGCCTCTCTTACCCTCTCCGGTTCATTACAACCCTCAAAGCGGCCGAGCTGGTGTGGTGTTGCCGCGACAGTAGCTATTCCATCCCCGACCAGCTTTCGGCACAGCGCAAGTGACTCGGACATTATAGCCGGGCCATCATCAAGACCAGGCAGGCAGTGGCAGTGGATATCGTTGAACTTCTCCCATCTGTGCCTTTTGAGACGGTCATTTTGACCATCAATTATGTTGCCGTTCACAGAGTCTATCATTTGTTATCCTCAATCATCCCAGGTTGTGTATAACTACTAATTCCTCCCACAACCACTGCGGCTTTCCTATCACCTACTTTTGTCTTTTTGCGGTGACCATAACCATAGGAACCATAGTACCCATAACCGCTGTAATAATTATAGCGGCTTTTCTTTAAAACATCATTTACAACCGCTCCAAGGATGTGTGCGCCGACGCTCATCAATCCATCCCGGGCCTGCTGGCTGGTCTTTCTGGTGGATTTTTCCGCCCTTAAAACCAGAAGGGTTATGTTGCAGATAGCAGCAAGTATCTGGGCATCGGTAACAGGCATAACTGGAGGCGCATCGACAATGACACGGTCATATCTGTTAGAGAGAAGCTCCAGGAGTTGTGCAAAGCTCTCACTGTTGAGTATCTCGGACGGATTGGGTACTTCTAATCCGCACATCAGCAGTTCCAGACCTCTCACTTCGGTAAGCTGGATTGCTTCTTCAAGAGTTGTAGTCCCGGCAAGCACGGTGCTAAGCCCCTTATCCTGATGGTTAATTTCGAAAATGTTGTGTTGCATTGGCTTCCGGAAATCGGCGTCGAGGATGAGAGTCTTTTGCCCAGCCTGAGCCATCGCAATGGCCAAGTTACTGGCTAAGGTAGTCTTGCCGTCAGCCGCTGCAGGTGAAGTGATAAGTATTGTCTTTGCCTCGCCCTTGGGTGCACCGAAAAACACGGCTGTGCGTATCGTGCGATAGGCTTCTGCCCAAGAGGAATGGGAATCTCGGTGAACTTTCTGGCCTCGGGCTGCAACACTTTGTCTTTTAGACATTGATGGCACCACACCCAGAACTGGAACACCAAGAATATTGGATATTTCTTCCGCTGTGTGCAGCTTCTGGTCCATCCAATCGCGAAGAAGTGCAAGACCCCCTCCGAGCATAAGACCTAGCACCAGTGCGATAGCCATGTATCTGGCCTTTTGGGGTTCAGACGGCTTGTCGGCAGGACGAGCAACTTCAAGTATGCTTATGTTAAGGGCGCCGACGTCCTCGGTAACATTGATTTCTTTTATGCGGTCGTCAAGAATGTCGCAGAGTTTCTTGGTCTGCTCCCAGTCATATCGCAGTATCGTGTACTGAGAGAGTTGCTCGTTAAAGACAACGGCCTCTTGGCGTTGTTTTTCAAAGTAACTGGTGATCTGCGCTTCCTTTTCCTTGGCTGCCAGATACTGCTGCTTGGTAACAGCTAACTGTGCCTCGGCGAACTTCCTGTCTAAGTCGACAAGCTGATTTCTAATCTGGTCAATCTTCTCCTGCAGTGCCTGCATTGAGGGATGCTCGGGTGTAACCTGCCGACCACGGTCAGTAAGCTGGAGCTGAAGCTGCTCAAGCTCTGTCTTTAGCCTGGATCTTTCGTTAGCGGTGGAGATATACATGCCCTTGACCCTTTCAGTCTCTACAAACTGCTCGAGCCTGACTGGGTCAGTTACCATCGATTGGGTAGTCTCATAGACGGATTTGACCTCAATGGTGAGAAGCTGGGCCCGTGTCATCTCCTCAGAAAGTCGGTCAAGCCTGTCAAGTATGATGTTGCTGTTACGGTTTTCAAAGGCCAGTGCGATATTTTCCTTCTTGAAATCCATCATTGCCTGGAGCTTTTCTGCAAGCTTCTCATCCTGTTTCACTTTTTCCTTCTGGAGTATTTTCAGAACCTCTCCGGCTGTGTTGCGTTTGCGGGTTGCGTGATAAGTTATGTAGGAATCTACAACTAAATTTACCAGTTGTGCAGCTTCAATTGGTTTGGGAGAATCAGACGAGATACTGATAATATCGTCTTTCTTTCCTACAGAGACAACAAGCCCCTTTTTCTTCAGGTAGGCAATAGGATTATCGACCGAATCAAAAATCTTCATCCGTTTTACACCAGCCGTTTCTAGGGCAGAAGAAAGTATGGGGGTAGATCTTAGCAGTTCAGCCTGTGTATAGAGATAATTCTTGGACTGCGTCATTACACCTTCGGACTCTGTTAGTATCTTCGGGCCGCTCTGCTCGACGTATATCCTGGATGTGCTGGTATAAATGGGCGTAGCCTTGGTAATATAAACAAAAGCTGCTCCCAGAGCTGCAACTGTAGCAAGCAACATGATCCAGCGGCTGCGCCATATAATTTGCACCAAGCTCTCGGACATCAATCCGGCTCCTGGCTGCATCTGCACGTACGAGTTATGTGATTCTGCCTTTATGATATTTTCATACTGGTTTATCACGTAATTCTCCCTTGTCTATCTCGGTCAAATACGTTTTTTTGTTCTTAGTCCCAAGCATTATCCATGCTTATGTACGTGCCGAGATTGATCCTGAATACCCTGTCCAGAAATAGCTTTGTACGTGTTCTGGGCGTTTGTTCTACAGCAATAATGTCACCAGGCTTTATCAGGGTGCTTGAAGCTTCTGTCAGCTTTGAGCCATCTATAATTTTGAAAACCACGCTGACAATTCCTCCATCTGGCTTTAGACGATAGACAGTGGCGTAGTGAGGCTCGGCAGCGAGGTTCAAATCACCTGCAAAACCCAGCACCTGCATAAGGTTGTACTGAACGTCTGGTGGATATAGGAAGTTGCCGGGCTTGTTAACCAATCCAATGACAGTAATCAACGGTTGTTCTAATCGTTCAACTACCACACTGTCACCGTCTTGGAGAGCAACATCGGCAAAGGGGATATTATACCCCTTGACTGGCAGAACAATTGATTTGGGTTTTTGAGGTTTCCCTGACTTGGCTTTTCTCCGAAGTTCTGGGCTTTTTTCCAGGACTTCATCTGAGCTTGAGTTTTGCTTCATAATGAATCGACCTTCAATACTTGGTGGAGCTATTTGTTCGAAGGCAGGTTGAACCTCAATTTCATTGTGTTTTGGATAAATCGCAGGAGCTACTACAACTTCGATCGCTTGTTTGTGCGCGCGTTCAGTTATCAGTCGAAGCATCTGTTCGAGTGTATCCCCGATCGCCTCTTTGAGTGTCTCTGCATCATCGGGAACAATTTCTTCAGGACGAATTATCCGGATAAGAGCTGCACCTTCATCGATTATGCCGCCGGCCTCCATGAGAAGTGAAACAAGAGACTTCTTATCACTGCGCAGTTCGTAGAGCCCCGGCTTCTTAACTGCACCAGTAATGGAAACCTTGGCTGTTTTATATTCCAGTACGCGGGCAAATACAGAGGGGCGAGTTACGGCGTACCGGGGGTAGTACATATCAATAATGGCTGATTCTATCTCAGCCAGCGACTTTTCCCCTACCTCGATTTCACCGACTACCGGAAGTGTGATAGTCCCCCTTTCACTAATCCGGCATACATACGGAGTAACTTGTTCAGGAACCTCGGGGCTCTCGGCTGTGACGATTCGCAATATGGTCGGCATGGTCAGCTCCAGCACATCATCAGGCACAATGCGATAGGCCCCTCCGCCTATTTCGGCTCTCACCAAACGGCCCATATCCACTATAGGGTGTGCAGGGCCGGCATTTTCGAACTCAACCAACTGCGAGACAGAAGGCAGACTAACCTTGTCACTGCATCCAACTAAGTAAATGGATAGTAATAAGGTCAGAAAGAGACAAAAAAAGATCTGATTCTTTGATATGCGCATGACAAGATAACTGCATTTCACGAAGTTCACTTTTGGACACCTCCACCGAACGCCTTGCACTAAGTGCCGACATCCTCACAAGGCACTAGTATCACAAATACTACGACTATCCGTAGATAAAAAACAAATTTCTCCACTTCGTGATACTACTCGGTCGAAATGACGGCATAGTCGCATAACTGATGATATACTGCACTAGGCTTTGAATATCTTAAATATATGAGAATTCCTCCTTGAAGACTCATATTTTGATCACTTTGAGCTAATTGTCTGTCTACAACTCAAATTTCCGAGCTATTCCTCCAACGAAATTATTGTGGTTATGGTAAAGGCATACACTTACCCTCTCCCCCAATCCCATATACTTATCTACTCACTATATTAACGAAAGACAGGGCTTACGGCCGAAATATGAAATCCGGTCGAAAGCAGGAACGCAAAACCGGCCTAAAAGGTATGCGTACTGTAGGCATTATTTTTGTCAAGTTTGTCATTTCACCCAATAGTATCATCGGCTGCGGATCACCCAGATTACTTGCCGGAACCGGCCTAAATGGTATGCGTAATGTAGTAGGCATCGTTTTTGTCAAGTTAAAGGGATCGAAGATGCTCGTCTGGCCAGATAGCAAATTGTCCGCGCTTTTATTAGCTGAAGCCGCATACACCCCAGTACCAAGTCCTACCATAACCGTCAGGGCCAATGCTCCTAACAGAACTTTAGACCTTAGTCTGCCTTTATCGTTTCCTATACACATGTTACTCATAATTATCTCCTTATCTTTCAGGGCCAATACTCCTAACAGAACTTTACACTTAAGACTTAGTTTGCCTTTGCCTTTTCCCATACACATGTCACTTATTCATAATTACCTCCTTATCATTTTTTTTGTAGAGTTAACCAAGGTTGCGTCTTGCGTCTTCGCCGCGGGTTATATTGCGGCAGAAACAATCTGGCTGACTCAGCGAAGAGCCCGAAGAATATCGCCGCCGAAGACATGGTATGATTCACCAACTGACTCAATAATGCGTTCATAGACGATACCATCGGAACGTATAGGCAAGCACAGCATTACTTGTGCACCCAGAATCTCTTCATAAAAGTTCTTTTCGGAAGTAGTGGCTGCCATCAAACCGAGCAGGGCGAAAACAGTGTCTTCGATGTACCCGCTGGCCTTAAAATCCTCGCCCGCTGGTGTATGGTCAAACCTGTGGTAGAAAGTGCCAGCGAGTCCTTCTGTGGGACTAATGACCAAGTGGCTCAAAAGGATATCCGGCAAATCGCTTAACGCTACATCACCCCAATAAAAAGGATCGAGTTTCGTATCATCCAGCGGCCCTGTCTGCGCTAGTGCCCACGTAGCAACACCGAGGCTCATTACTGGATAGTAAGCGACATCGTCACTAATCAGGGAGAGATATTCAATAAGAGCCTGGCGCCAAACTCCTGCATTGGTTGCTTCAACTTTATGTGCTGCTACCGCATGGTGGGCAATATAAAATACTGCATTCGACCTATCGGTCTCTTGGTAGGCGCGAATGTACGCATACGTATCGACTAAAAGGTAGAACTGTCGTACAGCATCTGCATAGGCAGTATCCCCGGTAATCTCGGTGAGCAAGGCCAGCGCATACGCCTCGTCGCCGTAAAAGTTACCCTCGCCAATTTTAAGAATGAAATTCCCACCGAGTTCTGCGGCAGTCTTATACTCGTCTTTCCCCACAACTTCATATGCTCTGGCCATTCCCACGACAATTGAGCCGACATAGTCGGCTTCCTCTGGCCACGATCCATCGGGAGCTTGCTCAGCCACTAGGCGGTCCGCAATGGCTTCGCGTGCTTGCTTGATAGGTAATGCCATAGCAGCATTTGGGGCAAATACTACAAACAACATTACGCTAATAGTACAAGTAATTAATCGTACATTTTTCATACTCTTCCTCCTTCCATCTTTAACATTATTTTTCTTCACCATCCTTATTTGTTTCCTTATGATAATAGCATAGGTACATACAAACTAACGAATTTCAGGTTTGAAGCAATTGGGAAAACTACGGGATTTTGCAGGAAATTTTCCCTACTCTGTGAAAAAAGAATTGTGGAAACTACGTGCTTTTACGCATAGAGGTTTGCAGCAAACAAAAATAGGCGTGAATGACTTTCTATCGATGGCCTTAGCCGTTATTCGTTTTCCCCAAGCTCGAACGGCCTTACTATAGTAGTCTGTTTGACTAAATCGACAAGGTTATCGACACCGACCTTACGCATAATGCTGCCTCGATGAAATTCGATGGTCCTCACAGACCGACATCGCAACCTGGCTATTTCCTTGGTACTCTTGCCGTCCAAAATTAAGCGCAGGACTCTCATCTCTGTTTTGGAAAGTACCTTGTTCACGAGCGGATGAGTCAGAGTATTTCGCTTGAGCACGGACTCAACTGCCGACAGAAAAGATTGCCTGTCCAAAGGTTTTACAATAAAATCCGAGGCGCCTGCCTTGAGGGCCATGACTGCCATTGATATATCGCCATAGCCACTTATAATCAGAACCGGCAACGGTGGGATAATACGTCTCACCTCGATTAATAACTCTATGCCGTCTATTTCGGGCATTTTCACATCAGTAATAAGTAAATCGCACGTTTGGGAATGTAATTGTTTAAGGCACTCAGCCGCACTGGCAAAGTAACTGACTTTCAAGTCAGCTTGTTCAAGAGTTCTACCGACCATCTCGCGCACATTTGGCTCATCATCAACAAAAAAGATTTGTTTTTTAGTGATATTTGTCATTACTACTTAATTACCTTTGTTCTCCCTTGATCGGCAGGGTGACGAAAAAGGTTGAACCTTTGCCGAGTTTGCTTTCGACGCGAACTTTGCCACCGAGCTGGGAAACTATGCGCTCCACAACGCAAAGCCCTAAACCTGTTCTTTCACTTACATTTTTGGTAGTAAAGAACGGCTCAAAAATCCTTTTAAGATTTTCCGGTGCAATGCCACCGCAGTTATCAGAGAATTGCAATTCAATGTGACCATCTCTTATAGCGCTACTGATAATAACTTGTCGGCTCTTTTTGCCATCGGCCGCCTGTATCGAGTTCTCAACCAGAGAAAAATATAAACGTTCCAAATCTTTTTTGTGCGAATATATAGGTGGCAGTATGTCCATCCCTTTGACCTGCAGGGTCACTTTTGCACGCCAAGCGTTTTCATCCAACAACTCCACAGTTCTTTCAGCAATTTCTCTCAAATCTACTATCTTGACAGTTTTTTCTGAGGAAATCCTCGCGAAATTGCGAAACCTACCTATTATTGAAATGACACTCGAAATCCCACTAAGGCCTTTCTTCAGGTCTTCTACAACAGTACTTGGACACGACATTGTCTCCAGCTCTGCCAACGAATTTTGAATCGATAAACGAATAACCGTCAGAGGTTGGGTCAGCTCATGTGCCAGAGTTGCGCCTAAGGTTCCCAGTGAGGTAAGCTGTTCAACCCGAGCCATTTTCTCCTGGTAAATATTGAGTTCCTCTTCTCTTCGCTTGGACTCATGAATATCCCTTGCTATGACCATTGCGGTAGTTGCTTTTCCATCACTATCCCTGAACGGTACAATGGAGGTATTGTTCCATCGCAGTAGACCTTGCAGTTCAGTCAATGCAACCACATTCCTTTCTTTTCCCGTATTTATTACCTTTCGCACGCCATCTGCTTGTCGGTCTGCGATCTTCTTCGGAAACAAATCCCACATTGTCTTTCCGATAAAGTCTTCAGGTTTACCGCCCAACCGTTCTGCCCCTGTCTTGTTAATAAACAAAAATACCCCGTCTTCGTTAATGGTGGCAATGGTTTCGCCTGCACTCTCTACCAATGTTCTATATCTTTTCTCGCTTTGGCGAATTGCCTGCATAAACCGTTTCCTTTCGGTGATATCCATAAACGAACCCATCATACAGATTAGTTCTCCATTCTCATCTATAACCGAACTTGCCGAAAGCTGAACATAGAATGTTGAACCATCTTTTCTCTTGGTGGTCAATTCGCCGATCCAACTTTCCTTATTACGCAATACATCTACTACTTTCGAAGCTCTTTCTTCCAACTGCCAGAATTTAACAGCAGGTTTTCCGAGAATCTGCTTGTCATTCTTGTATCCCCACATTTTGAGAAAAGAATTATTTACGTATGTCAAATTTCCTTCAATGTCAGCAATAGCAACGGCATTAATGGATGATGCTATGGCAGCATCCAATATTTTCAGATGCTGCTCTGCTTTCTTGCGCTCGGTGATATCCGTCCAGTACCCTATACACTCAAGCGGCTTGCCTTGCTCGTCGCGAATCAACCTCGTTTCATCATGCACCCACCGGTAACTTCCATCTTTATGTAGAAATCGATATTCATGAACGTGAAAATCATCCTCGAATATACGAGAGAGTCCAGCAATTATGCGTTGTCTATCATCTGGATGGACATGTTCGACCCAGAAATTTTGATCTTCCACAAACTGGTTGGGTTCATAGTCAAATTGATCCCTGAAATTTTCGCTTATAAACGTAGCTGCCCAATTGCCCCCAGCCTCACACATATAAGTGGTTACTGGGCTTGTTGCGAGAATATATTCTAACCTCTTGTTAGTGTTTGTCAGTTGTTCCTTGGCCTTGTTACGATCTGTGATGTCGATAATTGTGTAAGCCAAAAACAATGGTTCTCCTTTTTCACTCCTTATCAGTGTGCCGTTCATTAAAGCCGGGAAGGTAGTGCCATCTTTCCTTGTATGCCATACCTCCTCAGCAACATAATTGCCTTGCCGTATAAGCTGTGTGTTTAACCTATTCACATTTTCGATTTGTTCCGCATTATGAAAAACGGAAAGGTTTTTACCGATAAGCTCATCTACTTTTTTATACCCGTGCATTCTTGCAAAAGAATCATTTACATAAGTGAGGTTGCCTTTAAGGTCACTCATTGCAGTACCATAGCCTGCCCTGTCAGAAATCGTTTTGTACTTTTTGGTTTCCTCCTTTGCCTTCTTGCGTTTGGTGATGTTGATGAATACCTGTGCCACGCAAACTACTTTGTCGCAGTTTTTGACTGGGCTCAGATGAGTGGAATACCTTAACAGGCTCCCATCGGGTCCAAATAAGCTGGTCTCGAAGCTGACTACTTCGCCAGTTTTGAATACTTCTTTAATTGCCTTCCTTATCTTCTTGTGTTGTATAGAAGGTATGAAATCGTAGATGGTTTTGCCTATGGTATCTTCAATAGTGAAACCGGGTAGGGTGGGATTGATAAACAGAATTGTGCCGTCGCGATCCAGATTTAAAACAACGTCATGAGGGTTCTTTAGCAGGAGCCATTTCCCCTCTGATTCGTGTGCCTTCTCGGTATGTTCAAATTGCTCCGTGCGGTCGGGAAATACGCTCGACTTTTCAAGCAATTCCACTCTTATGTTTCGCTCCTCCTGCATTCCATTCCTCAATCCATTAATTAACGCTCATCATCCCTTACTCCATTAGCGTCTGGAGAGAAATTGTTAATTTCTCAAATCGAGCTTATACACTAAGACAAATAACTTATATCAATTGTATTTAGCCACTTTGGCCAAGATAGTCAACAGAAAAATCTATATCAATTGCATTTAGCTAATTTGGTCAAGATAGTCAACAGAATAATTTATATCAATTGCATTTAGCTAATTTGGCCAAGATAGTCAACAAAAAAATTCTTAAAACTTAGAATTATTATCTAACTAGTTCTGTAATAAGTACTTGTAAAGCCAAAAAAATATGTATTCATTGCCACGGTTAGCCCTCTTAACGGAAGATACAAAAAATCCGGTTTGTCCAGTAAGGTAACAGCGAATACCCCCCTTATTTCCTCATAAATCACACTTCCTTTTTTCTTGCCTTACAGCACTTGCTCAATGTGAGGACTGTAGTTAATATTTGCGCTGAACCGGCTACAAACACTCACTCACTTGCTGTATCCACAATTCAGGCAGAAAATACGGCCTAATTCAAAGCATAGAATCTCGCCACACTCCGGGCATTTTATAAAAGGCACGTTGCTTTGAGTCGTATCAGATAATACCAATTCCTCTATCTCTTCTGAGGTATGCTGTGCCGAAATGTATCTATCGTTACTCTGGACTTTGTCTCGAACGGGAGCATTTGCTGCCTTTGATTCTTTCTGGAGTTCATCAATTGCTAACGCGGCTTAGTTGTAGCAGCCTTACGCTAACCAGAAGCGATGTGTTGCATCTTTTTCCTGTTGCTTCCTTGTGTCTTTTGCGGAGCAACGTCATCGCTTGGAGTGGGTGGTGCGGTAGCTCTCCGGCAAGAATCGCCATCGCTGTCTCCATTCACGAGCCAATCACTGGCGATTTCTTTCACGATCCATTCATTGATTCGATCCCCCTCGACCATGCGGGTCGGCAACCTTTGCTCTTTAGCCAACAGACCGTCGAGCACGCTCTTTATAGACCGTTTGATGCGCGCTGCGCCGAGCGTATCCTTCATAAACTCGACCATGCCAGAAGGAGTGCTCAGGTCCGGACCGGTGTACTCCTCATTATTACTTCCAGGCGGACCGAAGTGTCGACGCTCTATTTCTTCGATAGCTTGGCCAATTGCCTCCGCCTCCTCGGGGCCCAAGAGAGTACAAATGGCGAACACATATTTGTACTTAACAGGAACAGCGTCCAAAAATCGGTTAAGTTTCACTCTTTCACTTAGGAACTCCGGATACTCGTACTGCTGCCGATCATATATCCCCACATGCTTTGCCAGCATATCGAGGGCCCTGAGCCTGTCTCTGTTGGCCACAGTGAACTGGCCAAAAGCTATTTCTGCCAGCTTACCCAAGACTCGATCCGCCGCCACGAGGGTCCTTGTATTTCTCGCTGCAACAAGCTCGCGAATGCATTTTCGTATTCCCGGTTTTCTGAGGTTTTCATTGCCCATGGAGTAGGCTGTTCTCGTAGAGTATCCTGACCTGATAGCAGCCTGGGTGGCATTGAAATCGAGAAGGTATTCCCGGCAAAACATAGCTTGTTTTCTTGTTAATTCGCCATTATTAATACATCACCTCTTTTCTGCTCGCACCTGCCAAGGTCTCTCTGTGCCAAGAGGACCGTTACAGCAGTAGAGCAATTAATTTTGGAATCTCTATTTGTCTCGCTTGTAAGTACGCGGTTATCGACCTCTCTTGCTTCGATATCGCTATCTCCTCGCATGTGCTAGCACATGTTCGTCACTTCGTGGATAACTTTTGAGGTCAAATCGGCGTTCTTGGGTTGATAAACAACGTTTTTGCCTTGAGCAGCATTTCGTGTAGTGACAATATTTTATTTTCCATACC
>Ga0307380_10000878_pt1 | contig 45202 bp, 37 predicted proteins | sample UN3MG_FD_202239 | JGI IMG/M metagenome (GOLD analysis project Ga0307380, IMG submission 202239) | Soil microbial communities from Risofladan, Vaasa, Finland - UN-3 | ecosystem: Environmental > Terrestrial > Soil > Coastal area > Acid sulfate soil | place: Finland: Risofladan, Vaasa | collected...
AATACCCAATAGGAACCAGCCTTCTTTTATTACCTTTTTTCCTTTTAGCCCATTTGGTTTCTTTTGTTTTACGTTTTCCGCTCACCGGTTATACCTTACTTTATCAGCATTTTGCGGGGATAGCTGGAATTTTTTATTTAGTTGCTGGTTTATTTTTTTTATCAAAATCGCTTAAAAACTTTTTTTCTTCAAAAATAATTTTATTGACTCTTTTAAGTTTGGTATTTGGTACCAATCTTTTTCATTACGCATGTTTTGACAGCTTGATGAGTCATGTTTTTTCTTTCTTTTTGTTAAGCTTGTTTTTGTATCAGCTGCAGCTTTGGTCAAAAAAAACCAACCGGGTTAATTCTTGTATGTTGGGATTGATCATAGGATTAATTTTTCTTGTAAGAAACCTCAATGTTATTTTTAGCCTTCTTCTGATACCGTTTCTTAAAAAGAAATTTAAATTTCTTAGCTTAATAATGCTTTCTTTTTTTATCGTCTTACTGCCGCAGCTTTTTTACTGGTATTATGCTGGAGGGAATTTTTTGCTTTTTTCCTACCAGGGTGAAGGATTTAATTTTTTCCAACCAAACTTTTATGGTGTTTTGCTTTCTCCCAGGAAAGGCTTGTTTTTTTGGTCGCCGCTATTTTTGTTAACCTTTTTTGGGGTTAAGGATCTAAGGGATAAGATTAAACAAAATTTATGGTTAATGGTGATAGCTATGGCGCTTTTTGCTTATTTTATCTCTTCATGGCATGATTGGGCTTTTGGCGCCGGCTTTGGTCACCGAGCATTTATTGATATTTATCCGATTTTAAGTTTTTTTCTAGCGGCGAGCTTGGAAAGACTTACAAAAAAAATCGGCACAAAGAAAACAATCGGTATTTTGCTGATTTTTATTCTTTTAAATCTAACCAACATGTATAAATACTGGCGTAAAATTTTACCCAACGATCAGATAACTTTGGAAATTTATTTAAAAAACTTTTTTGTTTTTAGAAAATGAAAATTTTGGTTTTAATTGATGCTTGGTTTCCTTTTGTTGGCGGTGCCCAGATCCAGATTAAAAATTTAGAAAGGATTTTGGCAAGAGATTATCACTGCTCCTATTATGTTCTTCATAGTCCTTCAGTAAATATGGTGGCTAGATTTTTATGGTCTTTTTGGGTAATTCCCCAAGCAATTATATTGAATTTCCAGCATCACTTTGACTTAATTCATAGCCATGCTTATTGGCCGGGTATTTCGGGAAAATTTTTGGCTAAGCTTTTAAGAATTCCTGTTGTTTTTACTATTCATGGCAGCAATCTTTTGGATTTAAAAGTAAAAAGTCCAAGGGCATTATTAGAAAAGATAATTTTAACTAAAATAAGATACAGTCAAGTTATTTCTGTTAGTTCAAATTTTTTGCAATATAAAAATATCAATAAAAACATTAAGGTTATTCCTAATGGGGTAGATGTTAACAAATTTAAAAGTAAAAAAGAAAAACGAAAAATAAAATCAGACAAAAAATTGAAAATTCTTTCCGTTGGTAGGGATGACCCAGTTAAAGGCTGGCAATATCTTGAAAAAGCGATGAAATTGGTGAAAAAGAAATTCCCCCACACTCAATTAAAGATAATCAAAAAAGGTTATTTCCAAAAAACTCTCATAAAAGAATATTTAAAAGCTGATGTTTTTGTTCTTCCTTCTTTATCTGAAGGTCAGCCAGTAACTTTATTGGAAGCATGGGCAGCAAAACTGCCGGTAGTGGTGACAGCTGTGGGAGATAATCCTAAAATGGTAGAGCATGGTGAAAACGGCTTTTTAGTAAGGCCGGGAGATATTAATGGTTTAGCCAAGATGATAATGAGAGTTTTAAAAAATCCTAAAAGAGATTTAATTGGTAAAAAGGGATATCAATTAGTTAAAGAAAAATATTCTTGGGAGCAATGTGCAAATAAAACCTATCAGGTTTACCAGAATTTGGTTGACGATTAAAAGACATCCCTATTTATTGATTTTGTCTTTTTTTCCCATTTTTTTCCTTAACCTAGGTAAGGCTTCTTTATTTAGCTTTGACGAAGCTTGGTATGCTGAAGTGGCCAGAAACATCTTAAAGACACAAAACCCTTTTTTGCTTTTTTGGAATGGAGATAATTTTCTTTACCAGCCGCCACTTGGCTTTTGGTTAATGGCTCTATCCTATCTTATTTTTGGAGTTAATGAATTCAGCGCCCGGTTTTTTTCTGCTTTATTAGGTTTTGCTTCCCTAGGGCTTCTTTACCACATTGGCTCTCAACTTTTTAACAAAAGAGTGGGATTTTTATCAAGCTTAATGTTAGGAACATCTGTTTGGTTTGTAATTAGAGCGCGATCGGCAAATCTAGATGCGATTTTAGTTTTTTTTATTTTGCTAAATTTTTTTCTGGTTCTAAAGGTATGGACAAATAGGAAATATCTTTTTTTACTAGCCTTTTCTTTTGCCTGTTTATTGCTGATTAAATACTGGATTGGTCTGGGAATAGGGCCAATTGTTTTATATTTTTTGATAAAAGATAGGAAAAAAATTAAAAGGAAGGATGCTTTACTGGCATTTTTGATTTTTTTAATTTTTTCTCTGCCTTTTTACCTTATCAACTTTCTAAACTATGGCCTTCCCTTTTTAAACATTATTAAGGGTTTTGCTTTTCGAGGCGGGGGTTCTCAACTTAAGCTTCATTTTAAACTGCCTCTGTTTTATCTTCACATGGGGATAAGGGAATGGTATTATCCAGGTTTGATAGCTTTTTTTGGCAGCTTAGTTTTTATAAAAAAAGAAGCGGTTATGATGATTTATCTTTATATTTTATGTTTTTTCTTACCTTTCATAATCTCTGGTAAAACCGAGATTTGGCACTTAATTCCCCTTTACCCGGGAATTGCTTTACTAATTTTTTCTTTCACTGATAATCTACTTAATCATACGAGAAAATTTCTTCCCTTAAATATTTGTCCCAGAATCAAAAAATTAGCTGCCGCTTTTTTTATTATAGGAGGCCTATTTCTTAGTTTAAAACAAGTAAAAGAGTTTTGGTTGGAAGTAATGGTTAACAATTTATTAGAAAGCGAAGATGCAAGAATTGCCAAAAAAGCAGTTGGTTTTAAAGAACCGCTTTTTTTCACTGATTTATATTTTCCCACAGCGGTTTTTTATTCTCAGAAAGAGCTTCATTTCGTGGGTGAAACCACCCAGTATTTAGGTAAAAAAACAAGAAGTTTAAGAGAACTTTTTGATAATCTTGATCAATTCATTCTTTTGACTACTAAAGATGCTTTACAGGAAGAGAAAATTAGCGAGGGGGAGTTCAAATTAATAGCTCAAGAGGGTAATAAACTGCTGATTAGAAAAAATATTCAATGATAGCGAAATTATATCTTAAGAAAAAATGAATAAAGTCGATAAGTTAGTTTTCAAAGTTTACGGAAACAATCCTTGTCTTTCTCCAAGCCGTTATGAAAGTTTTTACCTTTTAACTAAACTTATTAAAGAAAAGTCTTGGGGGAAAGTAAAAATCTTAGAAATTGGTTGTGGCAGCGGTATTTATGCCAAACTTTTTGATAATTTACTAGATCAAGGGCAATATACAGGGATTGATTTGGAATTTAAGGGGAATATTAACCAAAGAAAAGAGGGATTAAAAAGAATTAAGGCAAATTTTAGGATTATGGATGCGAGAAAGCTTGTTTTTAAAAATAACGCTTTTGATTTAGTTTTATCTTTTACCAGCTTAGAACATATTAAGGAAGATGAACAAGTTTTGCAGCAGATTCATCGGATTTTAGCCAAAGGAGGTACTTTCTTTTTGATAATACCGTCCATTTTTACCTTTCCTTTTCAGTTGGGCCGCCATGGTTATCATTACTATACTAAAAAAAATCTTCTTAACAAATTTAGAAAGATGGGTTTTAAAATAGAAGGAATTTATTCTTTCGGCGGCTTGGCAGGCTTTTTTTTCAGTCTTTTACAAAACTGGCTTGACCTTCTAGTTCTTCTGCCATTCGGTTTATATTATTTAATTTTTTACCCTCAGAAATTGAAAGGGAATAGCCGTCGGGATATGGGCGGTGGATTAGCAAAAAAAATTCTTTCCCGAACAACTTATGTATATCGAAAATTTCTAATTGGTCGGAAGATTCACTTTAATTTATTGAAGTTGGTAAAACTAATTGATGATAATTTCCCAATTTTTCCGACAGGCTATTTTTTAGTAGCCGAAAAATAAGTTTATCATTTTTTTCGCTTTGACTGTCTGGATAAAGGTTAATATCAATACTGTTCCACTAATTTTCTCAATAGGGTTTCCAAAGGGGATTCCCCTTTGGTGTCACCTGGGGTTTAATACTCCTGGTGACAGGGGTGTCAGGGAGTGAGCTTCCGCGGGCTTTAGCCCGTGGCTTCCTCCAACCCAGGTGACCCCGTACCGACACGCCTATTTCGGCGGGTCTGGTATGGGGGCAAAGCGACCGCCAAGGGATGAGAACCCCTTTGCAAAAACGAGCAAAAGCGAGTGAGTTTATTTTTTTAACCTTGATTTTAAAAAATAAAGGCAGATTTAAGCAAATTCTGACTGCTTTTTTCCGGTTTTTACTTCATGTGGCACCAGCCGCTTTATTGATTACTTTTAAAATACCTATTTTATGACAACTTTTATACCCTCAAAGTCTCTAATTTTTTCAAAAGGCCTTATTTTATATTTGTCTCCTTGCCAATCATAATCTCCTTGGACCAGAAAAAAATCCGGGTTACCTTCTTGCCATTGTTCAATTAAAGAAAGGTCATTAAAAGTCAGGTTATAAAAAGGAACCCGATAATAAAAAAGGTAGCTGTAAGCTAAAACGTCTTGGTTGATGAATTTCAAACGAAATTTCTTTCCTTTAGTACTTTTAAGAATATAATCGACAACCATTATTTTTTCTTGGTAATTACCTGGCTTCGGTTTTAAAAAGGAATAAAGGTTGGAAACAGTAAGAGAAAATATAATCAGTATTACTATAAATTTATTCCGCTTTGTTAAAGAGGATAAAAACCTTGCCCAAATAATTAAAAGAAGAGGGATAAAACAAAAAATGTAAAAACTTAAAGATGAATAGAAGCCTTGGTCAATAATTGTTAAACCTAAGAGTCCAAAAAAGCAAGAAAGCAAAAAATATTTTATGAAAAATTTTTCCTTTACAAACTTGCTTTCGCGGTAAACTAAAAAAGGGGGTATTAAAAAAAGAAAAAGGAAAATTAGGCAGTTTTCAAATAATTGCGTTTTTGAAAAAGATAAATTAAGAATTTGAAAAGCGAGATCTGAAAAAGCTTTAAGGCCGTTATTTATTTTTCCTCCGAAATTATTGCTGCTTCTTTTAATCACTTCTTCTCCTAAAAACAAGCTGGTGACATTTTTAAACATGATAAAGTTGTGTTTGAAATTGAAGATAATCAAGGGAGACAAAAACAAGATGACGCCGCTTAAGAAAAAAGCAGTTTTTTTAAAACCTTTGCTTTTTAAGAATATAAAAAAAAGTGCGGCCAAAATAAAAACTGCTTGAAAGTGAAAGCTAAAGCCCAGACCGGTCAAACAACCAATAATAAAAAGGTTAATAAACTTTTTATTATATTCTTCAAAATTACTGGTAAGTAAAACAAGGATTAAAACAGACGTAATGATGATCGGTGTTACTACCCAAATGTTTTTATCAATACTAATAATGTTGGCGCTAATACTATACAGAAACGAGGCAATAAGAGCAGTTTGACTTTCAAAAAATTTTTTAGCGGCCAAGTAAATCAGAAAAATGGTTATAGTTCCCATTAGAGCAAAAATGATTTCTAAAGCAAACGGGTTAAAATTAAAGATTTTTAAAGGCAAAGCGAAAACATAAAGATAAAAAGGAGGCCTGAAAAGCCCGGCTTTTAAAGTAAGGAATTGCTGACCGATTAATGTAAATTTCCTGTTTTCAAAAAGGTTGACGATCGGCCAAAGAGAAGCTGGTTGCTCCAAACCAAAAATAAATCTTTCTTTAAGTTTATAAAACCTTAAAACTAGCCCCAAAACAATTATCAGAATAATTTCTTTGTTTTTAAAAAAACCTTTGGAAAACCATTTTTTTATCATAGTTTATCTTTTATGTTTAATTTTATAGAATAAAGGTTAGAATTTAAAGGTGGTTTATACACCCTTTGCGAAAACCCCTGACCTGTACAGGTCAGGGTGATGAAGTAAAGCCCAAAAATGGGTAAAGTTTTCGATTCGGGGTATGAAAACTTTTGCATCTGAGGAACTGCGGTCCGCCAGCTGGCGGATTAGTCCGCAGAGTTTTTAAATGATTATAAATTTTTTTATTGGCCTTTTAGTTTATTGGCAGATATTCCAAAGCTTCTTTTTTATGGATGATTTTTATTTTCTGCAAATTTCCCAAGGAGCAAATATTAAAGAATTACCCATTTTTTTTAAACCAATTAAATACACTCCTTTCAGGCCAGTAAGCCAGCAGCTTTTCTTTTTTCCTATGCAAAAAATATTTGGTCTTAATCCTTTTGCTTTTCACCTGGTGATTTTTTTGTTCCATTGTGCCAACTCCTGGCTTGTTTATAAAATAGGCGAATATTTTTTGAAAAACAAAACTAAGGCAAAATTTTTAAGCCTTATGTATATTGTTTCTCCGCTTCATTTTGTTAGTCTTTATTCAATCACCGGTTCCTATTTTTTGTTTGGTCTTTTCTATTTTTTGTTAACTTTTTTGCTGTGGCTGAAATTTGAAATAACCAAGAAAAACAAGTTTTATTTTCTTTCTTTATTCTTTTTTGTTTTGGCTGTTTTTTCTTCAGAAATAACGGCAATTTTTCCCTTGTTGATTCTGACGATTTTTGGATTTAAAAAAAGATTAAAAATTTTTACTCCTTATTTTTTGACGGTTTTTTTAAACCTTTTGATTAATATTTTTTTAGCTGGCGCACCAAAGGTCAGTGCTTTTCAGATGAAATTGACTGCCTTTCCTTCCTTGTTACGTTGGTATTTGTTACGGGCCTTTGGTCTGCCTGAAGGGGTAAAAAATGGCTATAGTTGGGAAAAAACAATAATTTATTTGCTTTTTGGAGCCTTATTGATAATAACAATAGCTGGACTTATAAAGATTCTATCGCGCAGAGGTCTTTATAAAATCAGTGAAAAAAACACCTCAGAGGTGAAATCTTCAGACACCTCCGAGGTGAATAGAAGAAAAACAATTCTTAAATATTTAATTTGGATTCTTATTGGTGGTTTGCCTTTTTACTTTATGCCCTATCATCTGAATTCAATGTATATAGGAATAAGTTTTCTTGGTTTTATGCTTTTATTGGGGAAATTATTCAAGCGAAGACTTTTTCTTTGTTTTTCATTACTTTATATCTTACTGTCATTTTTTTCCGTTCGGCTTTTAGCTCATACGCATTGGACCGTCAGGCGGTCGCAGCTGGCCAAATATTGGATTAAACGAACATTGTATGAACAACCAAAAGATTCTTTAAAAGAAACGATCACTATTACCTTACCTGATAAGCTTACTAAAGAAGAGCTGGGAATTACTTTACAAGACAACCGGGCTTTCCAATTGTTTTATAACAAAAATGAGCTTGAAACTATATATCAAATAAAATGACTATTAATTCTTTATTTATTTTAATCAGTGGTCCGTTGGTTTACAACATCCCCAAAGCCCTGACTGTTTTTCTGCTTTTTTTTCTTGCTTTTCCCTTAATCATTGATTTTTTAAAAAAGAAGTTTAAAAAGTTTAAGTTATTAGATAGCTTAATCTTAATTTTTATTGTTCTTCTTGGTTTATATTTAAGATTATCCTTGGCTTTCTTTTTTAGAGGCAATTTTGATACGTGGTCTTGGGATTACGAGAGCAATTTGGTTGTAAAAGGAAAAAATATTTATGCTGCCACTTCTCTTTATCGTTATTTTCCTCCCTGGATTATAATCCTTGGAATACTGAAAAAACTGAGTGTATTTATTTCTCCCCTTCCCTTCTACTTTATTGTCAAGGCTTTTCTTAGTTTGGTGGATTTGGGAAGTTTGTTTGTTTTACTTTTGCTTTGCCGGTTGAATAAAACTTCTTTTCTAAAAGCAGCGGCCGCATTCTTCCTCAATCCTGTTTCTGTTATTCTTACCGGTTTTCATGGGCAATTTGAGAATTTTGCCATCTTTTTTATTTTATTAGGAATTTATTTTTATCAGAAGAACAAAAAAACTTTTTTTCCTTGGTTAATTTTTACTTTTAGCGGTATTATAAAACACATGTTTTTCAATCAGGTACTGCTTTTCCTGAATAATATTTTTAAAGACAAGAAAAAAATAGTTAAATTTTTCTTTTTTTCAAATTTAATCGCCCTTGTGACTTTATTACCATACCTGAAAAGAGGAAAGTGGTCGGTTTTCCAGTGCCTGATTTTATCAGTTTATAGTAAGACAAGTTATGGCTTCATTTTTTTACTAAACCAACTCCATCTTTTTTTCTTACAAGAATTATATAAATATTTATTTATTGCTCTTTTTTTTATTTTTCCTTTTTTGGTCAAGAAAAAGAAGCTTTATCAATCTTGTCTTTTAGGGGTTTTATTTTTTGTATGTTTTACTCCGGGAATTTCGGACCAGTTTTTTATTTTACCCATAGCTTTAGGTGTTTTAAGCCAATCTTTTTGGTTTTACCTTTACAGCCTTTTTGCCAGTTTATATCTTTTTGGCAGTTCAGCCCAGTTTAACATAGAATTTTTTAAGATATTTTCTGATAACCTGATTTTTATAATCAGCTTTTTCTGGTTTTTTATTGAATATTTTAGGAACTATGAAACCAAAAGTTAGTTTAGTTATGTCGGTTTATAACCAAGACAAGTTTTTGAAAGAGGCTATCAAAAGCATCTTGAGCCAGACATTTAAAGACTTTGAATTTTTAATTTTAAATGACGCTTCAACTGATGAAAGCCTTACGGTTATTAAAAGTTTTAAGGATAAAAGAATAAGACTTTTTACTAATAAAAAAAGACATGGTTTAACGAAGGGTTTAAACTTTTTGATTAGTAAAGCCAGAGGAGACTATCTTTGCCGGATGGATGCTGACGATATCAGTATAGCTACTCGGCTTAAAGAACAGGTTGAGTATCTGGAAAGATACCCCCAATTTGTGCTGGTAGGTTCTTTTGCAAAAATAATTAATGAAAAAGGTCGGACAGTAGGCGAGTTTAGATATCCAACAGGATATCAGGAAATCAGAAGAGTTATTTTAAGCTACAATCCTTTTATCCATTCATCAGTGATGTTTAGAAAAAAAGCACTAGAGAAAATCGGTCGCTATGATGAGGATTTGTTTTATTCTCAGGATTATGATTTATTTTTGAGGTTCGTGGTCAAATGCCCCTGTGCTAATCTAGCCAAATTTTTATTAAAGTTTCGCTGGGAGCCGGATTTTAAAAAGCAAAAAGAACAACATTGGCAGGGTTTAAAAATTAAACTTAAGGCAATCAAAGAATATGGATACAGCAACTGGGAGATAATAAAGTTAATTAAGCCTTTATTTTTTTATTTAGTTCCTTCTTCAATAAAGAAGATTTATTGGCATTTAAGATTATCTTAACGATTCTTTTGGCCGCCTGACCATCACCATAGGGATTTTTTGCTCGAGCCATTTTTTGATATTCTTTTTTATTTTCTAAAAGTCTTTTTATTCCTTGATAAACTCTTTTTTTATCTGTGCCTATAAGCTTGAGTGTTCCTACTTTTACTCCTTCAACTCTTTCAGTTTCATTACGCAACACCAAAACTGGTTTATTGAATGTTGGCGCTTCTTCCTGAAGACCGCCTGAGTCAGTGACGACTAAATAGCAGTTTTTCATTAGTTTTACCATATCGCTATAAATAAGCGGTTTAATTAAATGAATTCCTGGATGTTTACTTAGAATTTTTTGGGCGGGCTTTTGGACATGAGGATTCAAATGAACGGGATAAATAAATTCAATATTATCAAATTCATCAGCAATTTTTCTAATTCCTCTAAAAATTGATTCTATTTTTTTACCAAAAGATTCGCGTCGGTGACAAGTAAGAAGAATAATTTTCTTATTCTTAAAATTTATTTTATTTAGACTTTTATTTTTAAAGGGGTAATTTTTTTTGCTGATATATAAAAGGGCATCAATGACAGTGTTGCCGGTAACAAATATTTTTTCTTTTGGTTTACCTTCAGAAAGGAGATTTTTTTGGTTTTGCCGTGTAGGAACAAAATAGAAATCAGCCAAAACATCTATGAGCTGGCGATTGATCTCCTCGGGGAAAGGATAGTATTTATTATAAGTTCGCAAACCGGCTTCAATATGTGCAATAGGAATTTTGTGGTAAAAAGCCGTCAAAGAAGAAATAAAAGCAGTAATAGTATCTCCTTGGACCAGAATAAGATCAGGCGCCTCTTTTTTCAGAAGCCTATCCATTCTACCCATGACTCTTATACTAATCTCAGAAAGTGTTTGCTCAGGTGTCATAATATTAAGATCATAGTCAAGTTTAATTTTAAAGACTTCCAATAACTGATCCAGCATATAACGATGCTGAGCAGTAGCTACTACAACTAGTTTTATGTTTGCTTTTTTAGCGGCCAGAATCAACGGTGCCATTTTTATGGCTTCTGGCCTGGTGCCTAAAATAATTGCGATTTTCATTAGCCTTATGATATAACAGATTTAAGTCAATTTAAAGCGATAGCGATTATGATGATTGCTATAGTTAATTATGTTTAATGGATTGTTTAATTTAGCGAGACAAATTTATTTTAAGAAAATAATTGCTCAAATCAAATCCGGTGATAGAGTTTTAGATATAGGTTGCGGTAGAGGTAAATTTTTGGATATTTGTAAAAAGAAAAATATAAAGGCTATAGGTGTTGATAAAGAAAAATGTTCGGTAGATTTTTGTCGTCAATATGGCCTTGAGGCAATGATGGCAAATGTTTATAAGCTGCCTTTTTCTAATAACTCTTTCTCCTTTATTATTTGTCAAAGCGTAGTAGAGCATTTGAATCAACCCTTAAAAGGACTAAGAGAGATTAAAAGAATTCTTAAAAAAGGAGGGGTTTTTATTGTTTCTGTTCCTACGCCGGAAGGAAGTTTTTGGGATGACCCTACCCATATTCGTCCTTATACATCGAAAAGCATAATTAGCTTGCTGGAAATGGTAGGTTTTAAAAATGTCCAATGTTCATATGTTATTTTTTACCTTTTTGGATTAAAAATATGCTGGAACTGGTTTTATCAAGTTATTAATCTTTTGCCTTTTCCATTTGGCGGCAATTTAATTTGTAAAGTTAAAAATGATTAAGAGCAATGTTTCTATTTTTAAAACATCACCAAGTTCTTTGAAAAGTGATTTGGGAAAAGTTTTTAAATTGTCTTATTTTAAAGACTTAAATCCTCAAAAAAAAACCTTAATAAAAATTAATGGCAATTGTGATAAATATTATCCTGGCTCGAATACTTCTCCTTGGTTCTTAGATGCGCTTTTATTTCAGCTTAAAAAAAGAAAATTTAAAGACATTAATATTATTGAAGGAGATCTTTTTGAATTTTCTGTTGAGAAAATGTTAAAACGGACATTTTTAGTGAAAGTTTTGGAGCATAACAAGGTTGGTTATATTAATTATGAGAAACTTCCTCGCGATGATTCTGGTTTACCGTTAATTTTAAAAAAAGCTCAAATTATTAATGTTCCTGTTTTACATACCCATGGTTTTGCTAAAATCTCTTGCGCTACAAAAAACATGTGGGGGTTTTTGCCGGTTACAAGACGTCATCTTCATAAATGTCTTAACGAAAAGTTAATAGAAATATATAAAAAGATTCCTCTCTGCACGATAGTTGATGGAACAGTAGGACTTTATGGAGATAGTACTAGAACAGGTCTGCCAAGAAAAGTCGATTTAATTTTAGCAGGATGGGATACCTTTACGATTGATATGGTAGCAACTCTCATTATGGGCTTCTCGGAAGAAGAAATTCCGCTTTTGGTTGAAGCGCGAAAAAGAAAATTATTGAAAAATTTTAAGCTTTTTGGAGATTTTAATATAAAGAATCTGCCGCAATATGATTTTTCTTATAAAGATTCATTAGAAAGAAGATTAACATATTGGCTAGAAGGCATATCTGACCCTAATTTTATTAATGAATTGACGAGCTTTTTGCTTCATAGTCCTATAATAGATCCTATCTATAATTATCTTCGCATGTTTTATAATAATTTTAAATATTCAGTTAATAAGGAGAAAATTTTTAAAGGCGAATGGACTGTTTATGAAGAAGTAGTTCCGTATATTAACTTTAGAAAAATTCATGGTTAATATTTTGATTACTGATGGATTATGGCGAAAAAGCCTTGTTGCGACTCGTGCCTTGGGGCAAAAAGGCATTGGTGTTTCAGTAGTAGGAGATTCATTTTTCACCTCTAGTTTTTTTTCAAAGTACTGCAAGAAAAGAATAATTCTTCCTTTAGCTAAAAATGACCCAGAAAATTTCAGATTAGGAATTATTAAAGAATTAAAAGAAAAAAAATATGATCTTTTAATTCCTATGGAAGATGAAACAATTGCAGTCTTATTAAAAGTAAGAAAGACTATTGAGAAATTAACAAACTTTCCTGTTCCATCCAAAAATATTTTAGAGAAAGCTTGGGATAAAGCTGAAACAATTAAAATTGCAAAAAAAATTGGTATCCCTGTTCCCAAAACATACTTTTCTCCAGATGATAAAAATATTGAATTTCCTCTAGTTGTTAAGCCACGAAAAGGAAGTGGAGGAAGAGGATTAGTTTACATTGACAACAGGGATGATTTACAAGAAGAATATCGATGGATACAAAAAGAGTATTCTAAGCCACTAATTCAAGAAAGATTACCCCAAGAAGGAGAAGAGCTAGGAGTAAACCTTTTATTTAATGAAAATCAAAAAGTAATGGCAGGCTTTACTTATAAAAGACTTCGTAGTTATCCTGTAAGCGGAGGCCCAAGTACTCTTCGTGAGTCAACAAAAAATGATCATATCATGGAGATGGCAATCGCGCTTATGAAAGCGATGAAATGGTATGGAGTAGCTATGATAGAGTTTAAGAAAGATTCTCGTAATGGAAAGATGAAGTTGATGGAGGTTAATCCCCGCTTTTGGGGATCATTGGCGTTGTCTATATCAGCAGGAGTTAATTTTCCTTATTTATTGTATAAGATGGCAATGGGAGAGAAGCTTAAGCCAGTTTTTGATTATAAGATTGGAGTTCGCTGCCGTTGGCTAGTACCCGGAGATATACTTCACTTTCTTTCTAATCCTAAGCGTTTTTCTATGAAGCAGAGTTTTTTTGACTTTTTTGACAAAAACACAAAATATGATCAATTATCTTTTGAGGACTTTAGTGGTACACTTGGAGTCATAGCTTCTACCTTATTTCATAGTGTAAGACCAGATATGTGGAAGTTGGTTTTTAGAAAGAATAAAAAAACCCACATTAATAAGCTAGAAACAAAACAGAGATTATATTTTTTTCTGGCAACAGGATTGGTGGGAGACTTGCTGCCGTTTCCCGGGGCTTTAGGAACTTTTATTGGAGCTTTGATTTATTTTTTAATATTAAAACACTTGAGTCCTGCTTCTTTGTTATTGTCGATAATTCTATTGATTATTATAAGTATTTTTGTTTCTAAAAAAACAGCAGAAATTTTTCAAGAAAAGGATCCACCCCAGATTATTATAGATGAAGCAATAGGTTTTTTAAGCATAATGCCTTTTTTTGACTTTTCCTGGCATGAACTGGTTATTGCTTTTATTCTTTTTAGAATAATTGATAATTTAAAACCCTATCCAATAAAACTCATAGAGAAAAAAAGTCCTGTTATTTTAAAGATTATTATTGATGATCTAGTAGCTGCTGGTTATACAATTATTTTATTAAATTTTATTAAGGTTTTAATGATAGTCTGATGAAAAAAAATATTTTAACTATTGATTTAGAAGAGTGGTATCATGCCAACTATTCTTTGATAAAGAATAAAAATAGAAAAAGCAGAATAGTGCAATCAACAAATATTCTTTTACAATTGTTAAAAAAGACAAAAAATAAAGCAACTTTTTTTGTTTTAGGAGAAGTAGCTGAAAAAAATCCAAACCTTATTAGAAAGATAGCAAGAGACGGACATGAAATTGCTTCGCATGGTTATAATCATGACTTGGTTTATATGAAATCAAAAGAAGATTTTGAAAAAGATTTAACAAAATCCATAGAAATTATTGAAACAATAATCCACAAAAAGGTTTTAGGATATAGAGCGCCTTCTTGGTCTGTTGATAAAAAAAGAACACCTTGGTTTTGGGATGTGCTTACTTGCAGGGGGCTTAAATATTCGTCAAGCCTTTTTCCTTTTAAAACCTTTCTTTATGGGGACAATTTAGCTCCTAGATTTCCATTTAAGGTTAACCAAAAGATTCTTGAAATACCTCCGTCTACTCTAGAGTTATTCGGTAAAAGAGTTCCTTTTGCCGGCGGATTTTATTTTCGATTATTCCCTTTATGTTTTATTAAGTGGGCTACAAACAAAATTAATGAAACAAAAAACCCAGTCGTCTTTTACCTTCACCCTAGAGAGATCGATAGCAAACAGTACAAGCTAAGATTATCTTTAAAAGATAGATTTGTTCATTATTACGGGATAGAAAAAGCGAGAAAGAAATTTGATAATTTGTTAAGAATTTATAAAACTATTTCCATTCGGATTTTTTTGGGGCTTTAAAAAAGAGGTTAAGCATATTAGTGAGATTTGAAAATAACTCCATCAAAGAAGAAATTTTAATTAATTTTTTTAAGATAAACTTTGGTCTTAAGTAAAATTCTCTATAGGCCTTTTTTTGAAAGCGCAAGACATCTTTAAAGGAAAGTTGTGGTGTATTTATATTAAGATTGTTTTGTTGAGACCATCCTTTTTGCAGACACTCTTTCCCTAGCTGGGTTTCTGGTATGGCTTTGGCAATATTAAAAGAAACATAATCTGGTTCAATTTGTTTTGCCAAAGCAAGAGTTTTTTCCATAGTTTTAAGAGTTTCTCCTGGTAATCCTAAAATAAAATGTGCCAAGGTATTAATTTTTAATTTTTTACAAACAGCGAATACTTTTTTAATTTGACCAGTATTTGTTCTTTTGTTAAATTGATTTAGGATTTTATTACTGCCGCTTTCAACACCAAATTGAATTGTATGACAGCCGCTTTTTTTCATTAATTTAAGAACCTTTTCATTAACAGTATCTACTCTGGTAAGACAAGAATAGCTGAAACCATAACTTTTGTTAATCATTGAATTTAGCAGTTTTATACTATAGTTTTTGTTGCTAATAAAAGTATTATCCCGAAAACGCAATTCTTTTATTCCTAAAGAATAAATATAATCCAATTCTTCTAAAACATTTTCAATTTTTCTTAATTTAAAACCAAGAATTTCATTGCTCGCGGGACAGAATTTACAGCTAAAAGGACAGCCATCTGATGTAAGGAGACTAATGAAAGGAGTGTATTTTTGCATTGGCAGTTTATAAGCAGATAAAGGAAAAAGTTTGTGTTTTGGGACTGGATAGGTAAAGAGTTTACTTGAAGATTTTCTTTTTCCTTTAATAATTTTTCCGTTTTTTCTATATATCAAATTTTCAATAATTTTTCCGTTTGCAAACTTGTTTTTTCTATTTAAAAACTTTAAAATATCTTTGCTTGTGAAGTCTAAAATGCATCCGTCAATAAATGGGTATTTTTTTAATAATCTTTCTTTTTTGTGCAAAGCAACATCTCCAAGGACAATAATGAAGCATTTTTGATGAACCTTTCTGATTTTTTTTAGAAAAGAAATGTCTTCTTTTAGAGAAATATTGCCAATAAGACAGATAACAGCGAAGAATTTTTCTTTTTTAATTACTTTAATTATCTCAAATGCGTTTTCTTTGCTTGCGACGGCATCAATTATTTTTAAATCAAAATTGACTGATAAAATTCCAGATAAAATTACCAGATCAAGGGGGTGCCAAATATAGCTCGCTTTAGCAATATGGCTGCAAAAACAATCTCTAATATACGGATTTATACCTGGCGGATTAATAAGTAAAACTTTTCTCATATTCAGTTTGTTTTTTTGGCAATAACAACCATTTCATCCTGTTTATTAATAACTTGAGCTGTTTTGTAGACAAATTTTATTATTAAGAACATCAGTTTATTATTAGCCCAATGGAAATCTGTTGTTCTGCTTACCGCTGCTCTTTTGCTTAATAATTGAGGATTAAGACTGTTTTCAAACATTTCATACAGAATTTTAAATCCAGTTTGATTTAACATTTCTTTAATAGTTGACGGACTAAAATGAAAAAAATGTTTATAAACAAAAAGGCATTGGTATAAATCTCTTAATGCTTTTTTTGCCAAGGGAATCTTTAGTTTGTTGGTAAAGAAAATTAACTTTGGTGCTAAACTTTCAAAATTAGGTATTCTTAAAGCTAAAATTCCCCCTGGTTTAAGATAATAGGAAATTATTCTCAGCATTTCTTTAGGATCAATCGTATGTTCTAAGACAGACCAGGCAGTGACGACATCAAAAGAGGTTTTTTTAAACTGTTTTTTATTTAGTTCTCCAGGAATAATTTTAACTTTGGGGTTATTTTTTTGGGCCCATTTAATAACTTTTTTTGATGGTTCAATGCCAATCGTTTTGAAACCTGCTTTTGAAGCTTCTTTTAAAAACCATCCCTGACTACAGCCAACATCTAATAATTGCCCTTTTTTTATAAAATGTTTGAGTTGGAATAAGTCTTTTTTATACTGTTTTTTTCTGATAAGGGAAAGATAATTGAAAAGAAGATCTAAATTCAAGGGTTCATATTCATCTCCTTTTTTGTTGATGATTTGTGGATTAAGAAAAACCAAACCACAATTTTTACATCTTTCAACCTGTTCTTTATCTAAAACAGCTAAAACTTTAAATTTTTTTTCCCGGCATAAAGGGCAGATTTTAATTTTTTTAATTTTTTTCATTTTTTTCTTTTTCTTTTTCTTGATTTTTTCTTCTCCAGCTCAAATTTTAAGAACCCTATTTCTTGAGCAAGTTTTTTAGTTTTTTCAGAAAGATCTGAAATAACAATAGAGAAATATAAAAACAAAAGAAATCCAAAAAACAAAGCCGCTAAAAACAAAGCCGCAGGCGGATAGTCAATGCCGATAAAATAAGCAGTTTTTTCAAGTAGATCCCGCCTAATTGATAAAAATAAAATTGAAAATGAAGCCAGTATCCATAAAAGACCATATTTCTCTTTTAATTTTCTTTTTTTAATTAAATTGATAATAAAAAAAATTAAAGCAAGGGAAACAGCAATGGCAATGATTTGGATGCGGAAAATTTCAACTTCTTTCATTATAAAGTTTTGACTTTTGCAATGATTGAATACCGATAGCTAATAATACCTTAATCATATAATAAAATGAATTTAAAGAGCTAATTGAAGATGATCCTTGTTTTCTTGACTGCATTCTAACAAACACTTCTATTACTTTAAAGCCATTTTTTATAAGCTTAATGACTGCCTCCGGTTCTGGATAATCATCAGCATAATTTTGGGCTAAAAAATTAATTGTTTTTTTATTATAAGCTCTGAATCCGGAGGTGCTGTCAGTAATTTTTTTCCCTAAAAGTAATTGATGAGTGAGTTGGAAAATTAAAATTCCTAATCTTCTGGTGAAAGAGTAATTGAAAGAATTTTTTCCTAAAAATCTTGAGCCAATGATAACATCGGCTTTTTTTTCTTGGATAGGTTTGATTATTTTTTTAATCTGGTTGGCTAAATGTTGTTCGTCGGCGTCAATTTGGAAGGCAAGGTCGTAATTATTTTCTTTAGCGAAGATAAAGCCAGTCTGAACTGCCGCGCCAATACCTAAATTATAAGGAAGATTAATTAAATCAATACTTTCTTTTTCTACCTTCTCTTTTGTTTTATCTCTGGAGCCGTCATTAACTACCAAAACATCACATCTTGGAAGTTCTTTTTTAACTTCCTTTATAACTTTAACGACTGTTTTTTCTTCATTAAAAGCTGGAATAATAGCTAAAATTTTCACTTTTTTCTCTTATAAAGAAGATAGCCGCCTTCTTTTTGAAATAATTTATAATCTGGATTCTTGTTTATTTTTTCAATATAAGATTTTTGTTCCTCATTCGAAAGCGGCCAAACATGGGTTTTTTCTGCAATAAGAATATAATCCACTTTGTCATAATATACAGGAAATACATATAACCGCCTTCTTTTAATCAAATTGACTGATATATAATCTTGTGTGGAAACAGAAGCGCTAGGTGGAATAAGAGAAGCAAGTTTGTCTATGATTATATCCTGAGGAATAATTGGAAATTCTCTAATACGGAATGCTTTATGGATAGGGTACTGACTAAAAAGAGCATTGGTTAGAATACTTGCAATAAGAACGACTCCTGCCAAAGATTTTTTTCTTTTGATAATCTTAACTCCTTTAAGAGCGGCTATATAAATAAACGGTATTGCTAAAATATCATAATGCATTAACAAAAGCTTAAGACTGGTGTTTGAGCTTAATAAATTAGGTAGCACTCCCCAAAGTGATAATAAAAAATATAAGGGTGATAAAAAAGAGAGAAAAGCAACAGAAGAATTTAATTTAAAAATATATAAAATATTTTCTTTAGTAAAAAGAGTTTTGACTAGCATAAAAGGTTTTGTTAAAGAGTTTTTAGTTATCTGAACTAATGAGCCGCCTAAAGGACTTCCGTAGATACCTCCGTAGATATAACGGCCATAATTAGAAAATCTAGGAATTAAAACATAAACGACAAGAAGAAAGTAGGTTAATCCTAAAGTGAAAAGAACCAAGCCCATTGTTTTTTCTTTTTTATTTTTTCTAAAGAGTAATAGTAAGCCAAAACCACTAACGATCAAACTGACATTCTCTTTACAAAAAGAAGCCAAAAAAGCAAAAAGAAAAAGCAAAAGATATTTTTTGTTCTCTAAAAAATAAAACATAAAGAGAAATAAAGTAGCTGTAAATGCATCTGGATGGAATTCAAAAAGGTTAATGGCAATAATTCCTGGATGAAGTAAATAAGAGAGGGAAAAAACAATCCCCAAAAACCTACTATTTAGCTTTTTGACAACCAGCTTATAAAGAGGGAAAACCCCCAGTCCGATGACTAAAGTTTGGATGATTAAAAGCGTTTCTGATCTAGGAAAAATTTTATAAAAAGGGGCAATCGATAAAAGAATTAAAGCAAAATGAAATCCTAAAAATGATGTATTATCGCTGATTTCAGCTTCATGCCCTGATTTCAGATCCCAAAAACCATGAACACTAGGAGCAAAAGTGGTTTGCATAAACCTTCCTTGGTTAGTATTCCAGATTGCTTGTTCGTAAGAGGCAAGGTCGCCGTGATTACGATGGGTTTTAAGAAGTTGGATAGAGAGAAAAGAAAAAAAGATGGAATACCATAGAAAAATAAAATAAATAAACTTCATGTTTTTATGATTTTTTTTGAATCAGTAAGGGTTCTCCAAAACCAGCCCAATCACCGTTGCATTCTTTACATTGAGATACAAAATTTATTACAACATCCTGATTGCTAAAATCTGAAAGATCAATTTTTTCTTCATGCCAACCACTGTTTGGTTTTAAAAACAGAGAAAAAACTTTTTTATCATTAATAAGTATTTCTGTCAAAACACCGTCACTAACTCCAAATCCCTGATGACAAACGCCGGTAAAAAATTTCAAACTTGAATTTGGTTTTATTTTTGTTTTGAAGCTTTGTTTATTATTTCCCTTAGTAATAATAGAACGCTTAATTTCGTCAGCGACAGGACAAAGATTGGGTTCAGAAAGATTTTGGTCAACAAAATCAAAATAGACATCTTCTTGTTGTTTTAATTTTCGACCATAGATTTTAAATAAATAAACATTATTTTCTTGATGAATTAATTCAAGGTAATTTTTAACAAAATCATCAGTTAAAAATAGTTTTGCATGATAATTGACATTGCGATTAAACATAATATGAGTAAATCCCTTTTTAAGAAGTTGGTTAAACAATTCCTCATTATTTTTTTCATAAAGATAAAAAAACTCTCCTCCATAATGAAAGGAATAAACAATAGGTACATTAACGTAATAAAAATATGGATCAAAAAAGGAGAGAATTTTAACCCTTTCATTTTTTAAATTTTTATTAATGTATTGATACATTTGATAAGTGTATAGGTGTTCTTTTAAATATTGATTTTTATATTTTGGTCCTTTAAAAACATATTCAATTGGCGGAGGAAATATTTTGTAAGATAACCTATGGGTAAAAGGAGGGATAGAGATTAAAACTAAAGGAATGAAGAGTATTAAAGACCTCATTTTTATTAATGCATAAGCGGCGATAATACTTGCCATCGGCAAAATTGGGGTTAAATAACGAGTTGTTTGTGTTCCCCAGACCCACGAATATAAAGAGATTATAATAAAAATCAAAAAAATTTTTATTTCAATTCTGATTTTTTTAACAAAAATTAATAAAGGGGTAAAACAAAGTAATAATGGACCAATATTTTCTTCAAATTTATCTACCACTGTAATATTCCATGGGAGCAGGATGAGGTTTTTTATAGTTCTTGGTAGGCCAAGCTGTCCAAAACGAACATAATAAATAAAAGCATCAAGCCAATTATTCATTACTGTTTTTTGGGGATTGAAAAAGTGGTTTAAAAAAGGAAAAACCGGATTACCAACAGATAAGTAGTTTTTAATAAACCACGGAATTAAAGGAAGGATGAATAAAAAAGAAAAAATCGTCAAGCTTCTAAACAGCTTGCCAAGTTTGACTTTTTGTTTTAAAAAAAAGAAAAGAAGCAATAAAAAAGCAGGCAGTAAAAAATAAACAGTGGTATATTTTATACTTGAAGCACATCCTAAGAAAAAAGGGAAGAGCCAGGGGAAATGTTTTTTCTTTGTTTTTTTCCAGTTAAAAAGACTAAAAAGAGCCAGGTTAAAATAAAAAGTTTGGGGAATATCAGTATAAGCGGTTGTTATTGACCAGCCAATCAGAGGAATGGTGATAAAAATTGCAATAGCCGTGAGACCGACATTTTTTTTAATAAAAAATTTTTGGCAAAAATTAGATATTAGACTAATTAAAAAAAGACCAAAACTACAAACTAGAAGCTTAGTTACTATTTCGTTTTTAAGCATCAGGCCGGCTAAAAAAATCATTTCTGCCGTTTGAGGGACAGTTGAAGAAAGAAGCACATTTTTTTCATGGTAAATTTGATGTTTTGCTAGATAAAGTTTTGGTAAATAAAGATGACCATGGAGGGCATCGCATTTTGTTTCCGGCGCTAAAGTTTGCAAAAAAGCTAAGGTTAAATAGAAGCTAATTAATAGAATTAAGAAGATGTTTTTGATAGAGTATTTTGTTAAAGAAAATTTTTTCCAATAATTTTTAGTTTTTTCCCAAGCGGATAAAATTGTTTGATAAATTTCTTTAAGGCAAAGAAAAAAAATGATAATTAAAATAAGATAAAAAATTTGAACATATAGAAGCCGCATAATTCCTAGTAAAAACACCAAATAGCTGATTAATATCATTCCCAGACCCCAGGTGAAAACTAAAGGCCTTTTTATTATTTTTATTCCTAATCCAATAGCAACTAGATTAAGCCAAATGACCAAGCCGATCTCTAAGAGAAAATGATGTAAAAAAGCCAGAAAAACCAAAGCAAAAAGCAAAATTATTTTTTTCTTTAACCAATAAAAAAGAAGAAGAAAACCAGTTGATATCAATAAAAAAAGCCTTAGGTTGGAAAAAGCTTTAGCAACGAAACTTTTAGCCAAAGAATGTAAATAATAAAAACCAGAAAGATTAGTAGATTTAGTATAAAAATACAAAACTACAAAAAACCAAGAAAAAGAAATAACGATTTTAAGCAGAAAGAATAGTTTTTTTCTTAATAAAGTTGATAGCATTTCTGTAAGACATTATATATAATCTTGAATAATGTTTCTTGATTTAATAAAAACATCTCAAGATATATTAGATATTGGTTGTGGTCCTCATTTAGCTTTTTGGTACTCATCTGTTCCAAGAAACACAAAATTAACAGCAATAGATTTATTTTTTTCCCCTGCTATGAAAAGAAGAGACTTTTCTCTTTATAAAATGGATGCGTTGGATTTGGACAAGTGTAAAAAAACGCTTAAGGTTATTGAACTTAAGAATGGTAAAGAGTTTAGCAGAAAAGTAGATTGGAAGAAGAAATTTGACTTAGTAGTAGCTAGTCATATTTTTGAACATGTTAATGCCCCAAAAAGATTAGCTAGAGGGATTTCAATAATCGCCCAGAAAAGCGCTTTTGTCTATATAGCTATTCCTGACCCAAACAATTTCACTGAGAAATTCTATCATCTTATCCATCCCGAAGGTGGAGGGCACGTGGTCAAAATAAGAAAACAAGAGATGATTAAGCTAATGAAAAAGAACGGGTTTTTATTAGTAAAATATCAAGATTTACCTGATGATTGGTTATGGTTAAAAAAACTATATAATTGGAAAAGAAGAGGAATAAAATATTTTTCTCAAAAGGATTTAGATTATATCGCTAATACCTTTGTTAAAGAATTAACACCTGAAAAAGGATATTTTTATGGTGGGGAATATATATTTAAGAAGAAATAAGTTTTTATTGACGATATTCATGCTTTTGCCAGGTAATATTCCATTTTTCCTCAAAACTTTTTTTATTTTTTTCGAAGATTTTTTTCTTTTCCCTTAGAGACATTTGTTTAAAAGATTGATTGCCAAAGTGATGAATGAAAACATCCTCAGCACATAATATTTTATAGCCAGCTTTTTTTACACGCTGGCAGTAATCATCGTCTTCAAAAAACCCAATCTTAAATTGTTCATCAAGGGGCCCAATTTTATGCCAGATGGATTTTCTTCCGGCAGCACAGAAAAAACCCAGCATGGGAATTTCAAAACTTTTTCCGTTATTTTTTTCCATATATTCTTTTGCTTTTCGACGCATTTGTTTTAAAGTCGTATAGTAAAGATTGATTTTTGCCTCATTCCCGACACAATTGCTTACCGGACCAACTAAGCCTACCTTAGGATTTTCAAGATGTTTAATAAGTTTAGAAATCCAATTTTCAGTTACAATACTGTCACCGTTCAAAAGAACAATATATTCTCCGGTGGCTTTTTTAATTCCTAGATTATTACCTCCGCTAAAACCAGAATTTTTCCTAGAGAGAATAATTTTTATTTTTGGATCTTTAGTTTTTATTTTCTCTAAATATTTTTTAGTTTTATCTTTTGACGCATTATCAACAATAATCAATTCCAAATTTGGATAATGAGAGTATTGGTAAATGCTTTTCAGGCACTTTTTTAAATAAGTTAAGCTATTGTAAGAAACAATAATTATACTTACTCTGGGATAGATATATTTTTTCACTCCTTTGACCAGTTGCCTAGTACGGTGATTCCAGGTGTTGGCTTTGGCAAAATCAACCCTTTTCTTAATCAATTTATTTCTTTTTGATTTAGTTAAGGATTTTTCTTTTAAGGCAATCTCTATTTTTTCTAAAAAATCTTTTTTATCTTTAGCAAGATAAAGTAATTTTTTCATTGATTGTAATTCTGGTAAATTTACTGAAACAATGGGTTTTCCTGAACAAAGGACTTCGTAAACCTTGACAGGATTAGTGGCGAGGATTAATTTATTAAGTTTAAAGGGAATGATAAAACAGTCAAATTGATAAAGATATGAGGGTAGTTCTTGATAGGGTTTTTCACCAAAGAAATGAAGATTAGGCAGTTTTTTTAATTGATTGATTTTTGCCCCTATAGGATGACCAATAAAAACAAATTGCCAGTCTGGTTTTAGTAAAGCCAAGTATTCCACCATCTTTTCATCAAACCAATCAGCAATTGCCCCATAATAACCAATGATTGGGTGGTTTATAGATTTAATATCAGTTGGTGCTTTTCCGGCTTTTTTAGAAAAATGATTAAAATCAGCGGCATTTTGAATTAGGAGAGGATAGGGATTCAAGCTTTTATTTTTGTTAAAAAGCTTCTGACTACTATAGATAACCAAGTTAGTTTTTTTTATTAAACTTTTTTCTTGAGAAATTATTCTTTTACCTATATTAGAAAAGCCGCTTAACTCATCGAGGCAGTCGTAAATTATTTGCCAATTCTTGTTTTTTATTACTGGATACCAAAAAGACAGAGATAATAAGGCAAGACTATTTCTTACCGCCATTCTTTCTTTTACTGCCTCAATTGACCAGTTTAGATATTGGATATCTGATGAAGAAGGGAGACTATTGTAGATATTCAGCGGCTTTCTAGTGATAGCAGTAATTTCAAAAATATTTTTTGTAATCTTGGTAATTTCTACTTTTTCTTTAATCTCGGCTCTTTTTACCCTTTCTTTATTAATGACTTGAGTGTTGGGTTTAAGATAAAAGATTCGATGGCCTCTTTTTGACAGCTGAGTACAAATTTGTTGCGACCGTTGAAAGCGAAAATGCCAATCGATAATAGGGAAGTAAAAAAGGTCAAAAGTGTAACTTTCTTTAAAATCTATTGGTTTTAAACTGAAAAAAATGCCGGTTTTGAAATTTAATAATAACCTTTGCCAAAGGTAAATTTTGTTTAAGCTTTTAAATTGCTTTTCAAAAGACTGATAAATTTTAAGTAGTTGCCAGGTTTTAGATTGGTAGATTTGTTCTAGCTTTCTACTCTGACTTATTTTAATTTTTTCAAGCTGTTCTTTTCCCCTCTGTAATTGTTTTAGTTCTTTTTCTTTTTTCTTTTTCCAATGTTTAAGCCACTGGATTTGATAGCTTTTAAAATAGGGATTGGCAGAATCAAAAAACTTTCTATCTTCGTCTTGCCAGCTTTTAGTGCGATATTTAAGGGAAAGTTTTAAGAGGGTACCTTGAACCCCCTTGGCTTTAAAAAATCTTTCTTTTTCTGAGTCTTTAAAGAAGTGAGTTAATATTGGCTTAAGATAACGGTTTATTTTTTCACTTTGACTAAGTCTTCTTTGTTTGATGAAAAAGGAAATTTTTTGGTTAACTGATTTGGCTTTTTTTATGATGACAATAAAAGTAGATAGGTAGCCACTTTTTTTGCCGCCGAAGTTTATCTTAATAATTTTAAACCTATATTGACTATCAAAGACCTTCTTTAAAAGCAGCTTAAGAGATTTATGGGTAAAATAAAGCTGGTGTTCTAAAGAGATATTGAACCATTCCTTACGTCTATAGTCAGCACAGGGGGTGGTGAAAATAAAAGTAGTATTTTCACTAATCAACCGCTTTACTTTTTTTAAGAAAATTAAAGGATTTATAAGATGTTCAATAAGGTCCCAGGCTGTAATCACATCATAATTTGAATAAGGAATGTTTCTTTTTTCTAAATCTAGCTTTCTAATAGATAGTTTTTTTTCTTTAGCTATTTTTGAAGCATAAAAAGAAATGTCAATTCCCTCTGCTTTTATTCCCTCAATTTTTAGAATCTCTAAGAATTTTCCTGTTCCCGAGCCTAGATCTAAAACTTTTTTAATTTGTTGAGAAAAAAGTCTAACCAAAGCGTATTGCCAAAAAAACTCAAATTCTGGTATTTTTTCATAATTTTGGTAAGCACTTGATTGAAAATATTTTTTTTCATAAATTTCCCTTTTTGGTTCCCAGATTTTTTCTGATAAAAAAGCAGTACAATTCAAACATCTAAAAATCTTAATCTGGTCTTTCCGGGTTAAATGGAGCCTAATTTCGTTTTGGCAGCATAAAGGGCATTTATGTTTTATTCTTTTAGCCATAAGTTAACCCCGATTTTTAAGATGATTAAACTACGAGTTTATCTTGACTTCCTGAGAAGCTGCATTGCTCACACAGTTTTAAGCCTTTTCTATTATTTAATATCAGCTGTTTTCTTATTCTATTCAACTTTGGATTTTTATAAAAGGTGTCTACCACAGACATATCTTTTGCATTTCCAAAAACAACGTCATAATAAAAATCACAGCAGCATAGGTATACATTACCTTCTGGATTAATCACCATTTGCCTAAAGGGCAGAAGACATCCTTTATTTAGATGTCTTTTTTGACTAACAGTTCTTGCGGTAATTGATCCTCCTCGGTTGTGAAAATATTTTTGCTTGTTAATCTCATATTCTTTTTTGATGATTACTTTATTCTTTTTAAGTTTACCAACAATTGTCTCTACTTCTTTAAGCCGTGAATCGTCGTGCAAAGAGATAAAAAGCTTATCAAGTCCAGACCTAAAGAGTTTCTTAATATTTTTTTCATCCAAAAGATCTCCATTTGAGAATAAATAAGTTTTGGCATGGAGCAAGGTTTTTTTTGTTACTTTTAAAAAGTAAAATATTCTTTTGTCCAGGAGCGGTTCATTATTTACAAAAAGACCAATTAAATTTTGGTAGTTGATTTTTTTAAGATCAGAGATAATTTTTCTAAACATTTTTGCTTCCATTCTTAATTTCTTCCACTTCCTCGTTTGTCCAAATTTACAATAAACACATTTCCTATTGCAGATATTTATTGTTGCAATATTAACTTCGTATAAATTTGTAAGTTGCTTAACTTTGATATAGGCCTTAATTCTACTAAGCATTTACAGGTAATTTTATCTTTTTACGTTTTCTTTATCAAGATTTATGATAAGATGAGGAAAATGAAAAGTATGAGTCAGAAAGAAACTATTAAGGAATTAAAAAGAGAACAAGAAAGACTCAAATAAGACCCTTATTTCTAGCTACAAAAAAACGATGAGATTTATTATTCAAAAATCTGGCAGAGCTTTTTGTTTGTTAGGCAGTTAAATTGATAAACTTCAGAAAACTCCATAGTTGAATCATTAAAAACCACCGCTGAAGGGATTTTCCCAAAGCAGGTTTTAATTAAATGAAGTAAAACGGTACAATCTTTTCCTCCGGTACGGCCAATGGTAATTTTATTTTGAGCAAACTTTTTATATGCCTTATTAATGATTTCCTGTGATTTTGATATTTTATCTTTTAAAAGCATCAAGCATTAATTTTATCTTTAAATATTATCTTTGGCAAGAATTATGATAAGATATCATTGATGAAAAAGGTGAAAAAATTAGAGCAGGAACTGGAGTTTTTTCAACAAAAATACAACGAAATTTACTATTCTAAAACGTGGCAGACTTTCTTGGTGACAAGAAAAATAATTAAAAAGATAAAACGGAAACTTAAGTTAATTTTTTCTCCGCCCCTTAGGCCGGACGATATTCCCTTAATTTTAAAAAAAACAAAATTAGAGCCCGGAAAAAAAGTATTAGTAAATTTAGCAGTGATGGGTTGGCAAAGAAAAAAGCAAAGGCCCCAGCATCTTTGCGAACAATTTGCTAAAAACGGGCATTTGGTTTTTTATGTTAACAATCATTTTATTGTTAAGCATGAAGCGGGGTTAAATAAAGCTCAAGTGGCTAAAAAAATGGAAGTTAAAAAACTCACAGAAAGAATTTATCAGGTTTCTTTAGTGGCCTTCCAGGATTTAGTTATTAATCAAGATCAGGTTGAAAATTTATGGGATAAAAGATATATCAAGTGGTCTCTTGAAGCCTTGCAAGAGGCGATTGGTATTAAGAAGAAAATCATCAAGATTGATAATCCTTTTTGGCACGTTTTTGTTAAAAACTCAAATAATTTTTTAATTTATGATTGTATGGATAATTATAGTGCTTTTTGGCAGATGCAGACAGTTTCAAAATTTGAGCCTCTTATCGCTAAAAGAGCAGATTTAGTTTTAGCCAGCTCCGACTTTCTTTACCAAAAAATGAAAAAAATTAATAAAAACAGCTTTTTAGTGGAAAATGGAGTTGATTTCCCCTTTTTTTCCAAAAAACCAAAAAAAATTCCTGGGGAGATTGAAAAAATTAAATATCCCATTATTGGCTACTACGGAGCAATTTCCAGTTGGTTTGATGATAAACTTTTGATGTATTTGGCTCGAAAGCGTCCCCAATGGCAGTTTGTTCTTATAGGTAACGTAAGCAGCCCCCTAAAGTTAAAATCTCTGCTTGGAATGGCTAACATCTATTTTTTAGGCGAAAAGCATTACCGAGATTTACCTGCTTACCTTAACTCATTTGATGTTTGCTTAATTCCGTTTTTGAAAAACAAGCTTACTTGCGCTGTTAGCCCTATCAAATTATTTGAATATCTGGCGGCCGCTAAACCCGTAGTAAGCGTTGATTTACCTGAAGTAAGGAAGTGTGGAAAGTTAGTTTATCTTGCTAAAAATAAAAAGGATTTTTTAGAAAAAGTGGAAACTGCCTTGAAAGAAAAAAATTTTTTACTTAAAAAAAAGCGCCAGCAGTTTGCTTGCCATAACACCTGGACAACACGTTATAATCAAATAATTAAATTTGCAGTAAATAATATTTAAAAAAAGCCAAATGAGCAAAAAGTTAATTATTTTATCTCCCCAGTTGGGTATCAGGCCTGGATCAAACTCCGGCGGAGAAGTTTATGATCGAGAGCTAATCAAAGCTTTTTGTCAGCAAGGGATAAAAGTTATTGTTATTTTACCCAAAAACAAACCTTATCTACCTCATAAAAATCTTAAAGTTTATTATCTTCCCTTTCCTTTTGTTTGGCCGCCATATTTATTTAATCTATTAATCATTCCTTGGCTGTTTTGGCTTTATAAAAAAGAAAAGTTTAAACTCTTAAGGGTTCATTCGCCCTATTTTGTTGGTTTGGGCGCTTTATTTTTCAGATTTTTTCACCCCCACGTTCCTTTAGTAGTTACCTACCATCATCTGGAAGAAAAAAAGCCTTTTTTCAATATTATCAATAAATTATTTATCTTAAAATGGGATGTTATTATCGCTGACAGTTTATTTACAAAAAAAGAGATAATAAGCAATTATAAGATAAATCCTAAAAAAATCCATGTAGTTTATGCCGGCGTAAGCCAAAAATTTAAACCCCGGAAAAAAACACAAAAATTAATCCAAAAATATATTTCAGGAAGAACAAAAATCCTTTTATTCTTAGGAGAATTAAAACCGCGAAAAAATGTGGGTTTTCTTTTAGACGTTATGAGTAAACTTAAATTAGCGAAGGTAAAATTACTGATTTGTGGTAAAGGAAGCTTGTATAGAAAATTAGTTGGACAAGTAACCAGATTAAAAATTCAAGACAAGGTGGTTTTTACCGGATATATCCCAGAAAGCCAGAAAGTGGCTTTCTATAATTTGGCTGATGTTTTCCTTTTTCCAAGCAGGAAAGAAGGTTTTGGCATGCCGGTGATTGAAGCGGCTGCCTGTGCTGTGCCGGCCGTTGCTACCAATACCAGCTCTTTAAAAGAATTAATTATTACCGGAAAGACAGGCTATCTGGCGGAATTCAATGATTTAAATGACTGGAAAGTTAAGATAGAAGGATTATTAAATAACAATATATTCAGAAAAAAAATGGGACAATCGGCCAGAAAATTTAGCCAAAATTTTTCTTGGGCAAAAACAGTCAAAAAACAAATTGAGATTTATGAAAAAATATTAAAAATTAGGGATTAGTTTAATTAGAAATTCTATGCGCGTTCTTTTTGTTTGTGACTTTTTTCCTCCTTTTACCAGAGGAGGAGGAGAGATTAGTGCTTATTGGCAAGCAAAAAAAATTTCCAAAAAAGGAATCAAGGTTATTATTCTGGCTCCAAGATTTCAAGATAAATTAAACATTAAAAAAGAAGAATTTAAAATGCATTGGTATTATATGCCTTTTAAATTAAGGGTCTTTACTCCGATTATTTTTTTAAACCCTTTTTTTATAGTTTATCTTTTTTGGCAAATTACAAATATTGTTAAGAAAGAAAAAATTACCTTAATTCATTGTCAAGGAAAATACTCGATGCCCGCTGTTTTTTTAGCTAAACTGTTTTTAGGCATTCCGATTATTCTTAGCCTCAGAGATTATGGTGGCCTTTGCAACCACGCTTTTTGCTTGTATAAAAATAAAAAAGCTTGTAATATTTTTTCTTTTTTTCAAAAAGATTTTTTGGTTTATTACCAAAATTATATTAAGAAGAAAAATATTTTTTCTTTTTTAGCCCAGCTGATAATGTCTTATTTAGGAAGGATAAATACATTAATACTCTCATTTTTTATGAAAAGAGCAGATATCCTTGTTTGTATTAGTAGTTTTATCAAAGATGTTTATGTAACCAATGGGTTTGACCAAAGAAAACTGAAGATTATCTACAATTTTCCTCCAGTGACAGGTTTTAAATATACTCGTCTTACCCCACAAATTAGCCGGAGGCTGCGTCAATATAAATACAAGATCCTGTATGCGGGAAAACTTTCCTTGGGGAAGGGAGCGAATTTTTTGATTGATGCGGCCAAGGAGATTACTAAGACGAAAAAAGACGTTTTGTTTATTTTTTGTGGCAATGTTTATTACCCGATCAAAAAAAATAATTCCCCTCAAACGCTTTTTTTAGGAAGAGTAGAAAATAGGGTGCTTTTAAAAATAATGAGTTTATCCGACTTGGTTTGTGTCCCTTCAGTTTGGTCCGAGCCGTTGAGTCGAGTTGTACTCGAGGCTTTTTTTCTAAAAAAACCAGTACTCTCAAGTACCACTGGTGGGCTACCGGAGCTTGTTAATAGAACAAGGAGTTGGTTATTTAGACCTAACAAAAAAGACTTAAAAAAAACCATTCTCCAGGCGCTTGGAGAACAAAAAACATGGTCACAAAAAGCAAAAATAGCAAAAGACTTTTTGAGTAATTTAGAAAAAAATGAGATGAAAAAATTACTTAGTTTATATCGATCAATATTAAGATGAATTTAGGTATTTTATTACCGATCGGTTCAAGTTTGACCGATCAAAAAAAAACAGGTCAAGACAAAAGATTTATTGAGTATTACCTTAAAAACTATAACCGTTTTTTTGAAAAGATATTTATTTTTTCTTATGGAAAGGAAAAGTTCAGTTTTCCTTCAAAATGTTTTTTAGTTGCCAATAAATTTAGTTTGAACCGCTTTCTCTACTCTTTTTTATTACCCTTTCTCAATTTCAAGATGATTAGAGAAATTGATGTTTTTCGCGTTATGCAGTTGACCGGAACAATTCCTGCTATTTTAACCAAAATATTTTTTCAGAAAAAATTTGTTTTTACCTATGGTTACGATTATGTTGCTTTTGCTAAATTAGAAGGCCAAAAAATTCGGCCGATTTTATTAAAATTACTGGAAAAAATAGCCATGAAAGTTTGTTCAGGGGCGATTGTGACTACAAAAATATTAGAAAAAAAATTACAAAAAAAATACCCGAAAATAAAACTTTTTTATCTTCCTAACGGAGTAGACATTAAAAAATTTAAACCTAGATCGCCAATCACCAATCATCAATTACCAATCACCAAATTACTTTTTGTAGGAAGATTGGAAAAGCAGAAAAATCTAAAAAATCTAATTGAAGTAGTTGCTTTACTGAAGAATAAGAATAAAATCAGCCTTTTATTTATTGGTCAAGGGAAACTTAAACTTCAATTACTTAAATTAGCCAAGAATCTTGGAGTTAATTTGAAAATCAGTAATCCTGTTTCTCATATTAAGCTTGTCAAATATTATCAGAGAGCGGATATTTTCTGTCTGCCCTCATTTTTGGAAGGCCAGCCAAAAGTACTGTTAGAAGCGATGGCTTGTGGACTTCCTTGTTTGGTAGGGAATTACGCGGGTGTTGAAGAATTTCAAAACAAGAAAGAGATTCTTACCACCGGTTTTAAAGCAAATCAAATCGCTTACAATTTAGAAAAACTAATTAAAAATCAGAAACTAAAAAAAACTTTAAGTCGTAATAGTCGAAAAAGAGTCGAAAAAGACTTTGATATTGATAAACTTTTATTGAAAGAAATAAATATTTTAAGAAATGTTTAAACTTCTTTACCCTTTTATCTTACTGCTTAAAAAAAGCAAAAACCTTTCAGCTTTGTCTTGTCGCTTAACCAAATTGACAGGTAAAAGTAGATATCCTCTTCATCCGAAACACCTGGCAGTTTTGGAAAAACCTTGGTACATTAATGAGATAAAATCTACGGACTTTGTTTTAGACCTAGGCTGTGGTAATGGCCAGCATACTCTAAGGGTAGCTTTAAAGTGTAAAAAGATTATCGGAGTTGATTACGATGCCGGTAACTTAGAAATTGCCTGTAAAATAGCCCAAGAAAGACAAATTAAAAACGTTCAATTTAGGAAATTAAATTTAGAAAAAAAGCTCCCTTTTAAAAAAAATTTATTTAACAAAGTTTTATGTTTGGATGTTTTAGAACACCTAGTTCGAAGAAAACAACTTTTACTGGAGATGAAAAGAGTTTCAAAACCCGAAGGCTTACTTTTTATTTCCGCGCCCAATAAAAATACTTCTTGGAAAAAATTACAACGTCAACTCGGGCTTAATTCTTATTCCGACCCCGACCATAAAAAAGAATATTCATTTAAAGAAATTAAGGCTTTTTTAAAGCAAGTAGGATTTAAAATTATAAGTTTAAAACCGATTGTTTATGATACTTGCTGGGCCGGTTTCATTGATTTGATTGGCGGTATATCTTTGGAATGGTATAAAAAATTGAGTTTATGGAAAAAAAATAAAGTAAAAGATAGTTTAGACGAGTCTACTGGATTTAGGATAAAAGCCAAGCCTTTTCCTTAGTCCGAAAAAAGCAATTATCAAGACAGTAATAGAAGTGATGCTAAGACCGATGAGAAAACTTTTTGGCAGATAATAAAAGGTTACTTCTTTAATACCGGGGGTGATTTTTACCCCAAGAAGTCCATTTATTGATTCTACTTTCATTTCTTTTTTGCCTTTAGCTTTCCAGCCGGAATAGTAATTTTGATTTATGATTAAGTAACCTTTATTTTGAACATTAAGCCTTATTGTGAGTTTGTTTGGCGACCATTTACTGAAATAGGCCTTACCTTCGGTTCCTTCAAGGTAGACTTCTCCTTTATAATCTTTAGATTGTATTGGAGTGGGGTTATTAGGTAGAGGAATGGGTTCGTAGGGTTCTATGGTTCCCGAGTTAGACAAAAAAGCAGGATAGAGAGCAGACCAGGCACGAAATATCATGTCTGATTTATCATTCCAGCCGCTTTTTCCAAATGAGGGAAGTCTTTTGATCTGGCGGAACTCCCCTGCTCTGGTTAGTTTTAGTGGAGGAATGGTGAAACCAGACATTAAAACCGGCCGGCTGACAAGTGTGAGGTCAAAGATAACCAAAGCTAAAATGAAAAAGAATAAAAGGTTTACTATTTTTTTCTTTTTTAAAGATTGATTGATTTTTTGAAAACCAAATCCGCCAAAGATTGCTAAACAGAGCAAAAAAGCAAACCGAAAACGCTGAGGTGTTCTATAAGAGCTATAGATAGGAAAAAGATGAATTATTTCCCAAAGGCTAATAAGAATTCGATTGCCGAAACAGATCCAAAGAAGAGTAACGAGGTCAAAAAGGAGGATTAACTGTTTTTTGCCATAAAATACGGCGCCAATAATAAAAAGTAAAAATGGAATGAGACCGATATACATACCATTTTCAGCCATGCCGTAATTGGCTCCGAAGAATAAATTCCCTCCCTCGGCAAATTTTTTTATTGATACTAGACTTTGATCACGACTAAATAAACCGTGCCTTATGGATTCGAGGCTAAAACCAGACCATTCGATAGCAGGGCGGGGGAATTGACTTAAAAATTCAAGCGCCGGAATAAGTTTTACCGCGCCAAGTGAAAATAAAAGCAATAAAATGCTAAACAACACTTTTAGTGTTTTTATAAAAGGCTGTTTTTTTAATAAAATTAATAACAGCGAATGAAAGGCAATAAAAAATAGACTAACGGCTAAAAGATGCACGCCGCCTCTAAAAAGCATAAGAAGAAAAAATAGACTGCTTGTTAAGGTATATTTTAAATTGGAAAATGACTTAAGGTAATAAAGAAAAAGCCAGGGGATAAAAACCATCATCATAAAGGTTGTCATTCCCACAGTAATGCTTAAAGAATATAGACTACTAAGCATGAAAACCACAGCAGAAAAAATAGCAGACAGTTTGTTAAGTTTATAGTAACGAGCAAGAAAATAAGTGCCAAATAATCCGATGACAAAATTGACCCAAATTTCTATTTTAATACCATGAACAACACCAAAAAGTAAAACAAAAATGTAAAAGGGGGAAAGAAATTTTGATTGAGGATTTGCTAATAATACTGTCCCGCCAGAATGCCAGGGATTCCATAAGGGAATTTGGTGATATTTAAGGATTGTCTCTCTGGGAACGGCATGCATGACAAAATCATAGTCCCAGTCATGTATTCCCCAATTATTAAAATTTTGGAAAATGGGTAGCAGAAAGATAAAGCTGATGACAGAAAAAAATAAAAGCAGCGTAAGTTTATTCCGCCTTCGCGAAAAACCGATCCACCAACTGGCGGATCGGCTGAATAGCCAAACCGAGGGTTGAAATTTTTTCGCTTCGGCGGATTTCAGCTTAAAGTTGAAAATGATCGGTAAAATATTAGAAAGAATCCGAGGCTTTTTAAGCCTCGGAGTTTCAATCTGGAGTAATCTATAAAAAACTTTCATTTAGTAAATTATAGAATAGTTGGTAGCTATTTTACAAAATGTTAAAATAGTAATAAAGATGAAAACTATTATTCTTTGCGGCGGTAGGGGTTATCGTTTGAAAGAAGAAACCGAATTTAAACCTAAGCCAATGGTAAGCATTGGTGATAAACCGATTTTATGGCATATAATGAAAATCTTCAACCACTACGGTTTCAATGATTTTATTTTAGCCCTAGGTTATAAGGCAAACTATATCAAAGATTTTTTCCTCAACCAGAAGGCTTTTACAACCGATTTTACCCTAGAAACAGAAACTTTCAAAAAGAAGTTTTATTTAGAGAACAGAAAACAGGTAGATAATTTTAAAATAACTTTTGTTGACACTGGTTTGGAAACCTTACCAGGAGAAAGAATTCTCCGTTGTAAAAATTATATTCCTAAAGAAGACAAAAGTTTTATGTTAACGTATGGAGACGGAGTGACCGATTTAAATATCAGAGACTTAATCAAATTCCACAAAAAACAAAAAACCATCGGCACGATTAGTGGCGTTCACCCGCGTTGGAAATTTGGTTTAGTAAGTGTGGGTAGGAAAAATTTGGTTAAAAGCTTTAAAGAAAAACCATTGTTAAAGGATTGGGTGAGTGGCGGTTTTATGGTTTTTGATAAAAAAATATTCAATTACCTCAAACCCGGAGAAACAGAACATCCTGCCTTAAAAAGGTTGGCCGGATTAAAGGAACTTTCTATTTTTAAACACACGGGCTTTTGGTATTGTGTTGACACTTACAAGGAATTAGAAGACTTAAATAATCTTTGGGAAAAAGAAAATCCGCCCTGGAAAGTTTGGTCCTAATCCTGAAAGTGCCGAAGGTGTCCCTTCCAGGATATGTTTTCAACATTTAAAATCAGGGTTTAAAAATGCAAAAATATTACTCCAAAAATATTCTGGTTACCGGCGGTCGGGGATTTATCGGCAGTCATTTGGTTGAAAAGTTAGTTAAACAAAAATTAAATGTAGTTATAATTGACCGTTTAAATTTGTCTCGTTCGTACTTTAATCTAAAAAATTTATCTTCCCAAACAAAGGTAATATTTAATGATATAAAAGATTATGGTAAGGTTTTAAAAGTTTTACGAAAATATAAAATTGACTATATTTTTCATTTAGCAGCTCAGTCGTTAGTAGAGAAAGCTTTTTTAAATCCTTTAGATACTTTTAAAGATAATATATTAGGGACGGCTAATATTTTAGAAGCAGCAAGGTCCTACGGTCAGATTAAAGGGATAGTTACCGCCTCATCAGATAAGGCCTATGGTAAAACAAAGCGCAAATATAAAGAAACAGACGCTTTATGCGGTGATCATCCTTATGAAGTTTCCAAAACTTGCGCTGATTTAATTGGCCAGACCTACTTTAAAACCTATAAACTACCTATAGTTATTACTAGGTTTGGCAATGTCTTTGGCCCGGGTGATATAAATTTTAACCGGATTATCCCTGGGATAATGGAAAGCATTATTAAAAAAAAGGTTCTTTTGGTTCGTAGCAATGGTAAATACGTTAGAGATTATATTTATATTAAAGATGCTGTGGATGGTTATTTACTACTTTTAAAAAACATAGATAAAGTTAAGGGTGAAGCTTTTAATTTTGGCTCCCAAAATACTTTTTCGGTCCTTAATTTAATCAATCAAATTGAAAAAATTTTAAAGGTTAAAGTTAGATATAAAATTTTAAATCAGGAAAAAAACGAAATTCCTTATCAGTCTTTGAACTGGCAGAAAGCTGAAAAGATATTAAACTGGCAACCTCAATTTGATTTTGCTAAAGGAGTTTTGCAAACTTATCGTTGGTATAAAAATTATTTTAAAAATGAAAAAACTTATTAGCATCGTTATTCCTGTTTATAACGAAGAAAAAGTCATCCCGGAATTAATTAAGAGATTAACAAAATTTATTAATAGTTATAAAAAATACAGTTTTGAAGTAATTATTGTAGAACATGGTTCAATTGATAAGTCTTTTGAACTTTTAAGAAATTATGCTAAAAAAAATAAAAGAATAAAAGTGCTTCGGCTTTCCAGAAATTTTACCTGTGATGGCGGAATTGCGGCTGGGCTTCATTTTGTCAAAGGAAGTGCTTGTGTCATCATGATGGCCGATTTACAAGAGCCAATAGATCTAATAAAAGAATTTATTAAGAAATGGGAGGATGGTTTCGAAATTGTTTATGGAATAGTAAAAAAAAGAACTGCTTCATCATTAAGAAATTTTAACTCAAAAATATTCTATAAGGTTTTAAATTTTTTAACTAATAATATGTTTCCGGAGAACGCCAGCGATTTTCGTTTAATGGACCGCAAAGTTTACCTAATAATTAATCAGATGAAAGAACAGAATAAATACTTAAGGGGTTTAGTGATGTGGACAGGATTTAAACATACTGGAATTCCTTTTGATCGTCAGGAAAGATTTGCTGGAGAATCTAAGGCGGATTTTAAAACTGTTCTTAGTGTGGCTTTAAATGGAATAATTTCTTTTTCTTATTTACCTTTAAGAATGGTTGTTCTTTTGGGGATATTTTTAACCGTTTTATCCTTTTTATTAATGATATTTTATTTACTACTTTTTATTATTTATGGTCGGGTAGCCCCGGGAATTACAACAGTTATTATGTTAATTTTATTTTTGTTTGGAATGTTGTTTTTTAGCTTGGGAATTATTTCTGAATATTTAGCGAGAATTTATGACGAAGTAAAGCGAAGACCAAACTATATAGTTAGTAATAAAATCAACCTTTAAACCGGCTAATAATTATTTGGCTCATTTTTTCACAAGAAAGCGAGCATTCTTCAGATAATAAATAATCTAAAGATCCGGTAACGCTTAAAAAATGGTTTGGGATTCCAAACCGCAGGAAATTTGCCTTAATATTTGATTCCGCTAATATTTCTGCAATACTGCTTCCAAGTCCGCCAGTAATATCATGTTCTTCAAGGCTATATATATTGCCTGTTTTTTTTGCTTCATTAAGAATAGTTTTACAGTCAAGGGGTTTAATTGTGGGAATAGAAAAGAGGCTGATATTAATTCCTTTTTTTCCCAAATAAGAAAAAAGTTTGACTGCTTGTTTTAATAGGCCGCCTGTAACGAAAAGAGAAGCATCTTTTCCATTTTTTATTTTAATACTTTTGCCTAGCGGTAAAGAGAGTTTATGTTGATGGATTGGTTCACTTCCTTTATTGGTTAGGCGAAGATAAACAGGCCCTTTGGTTTTATAAGCAGTATTAACTGCCCATTCTGCTTCATAAGGATCACCGGGCGATAAAATTGTCATCGTAGGCAGTGTTCGCATCAGGGCAATATCGTTAGTGGCAAAATGGCTGACTCCCAATTGGTTAAGACTAAGTCCTGCAGTGGGGCCGATTAATTTAACATCAACTTGATTATAAGCAATGTCTAGTCGGACTTGTTCAAAACAGCGCATGGTGATAAACACGGCTTGGGCGTAAAGAAAAACTTTAAAACCGGATAAAGCAAGGCCGGTTGCAAGACTAATAGAATTTTGTTCAGTAATTCCCGTATTAATAATACGCTTGGGAAATTCCTTTTGGATTTCTTCAAGAACGGAATAGCCCATATCGGCCGTAATGACAATAACATCTTTATTTTTTTTCATTAACTTTTTGAGAGTTTTGGCAAATACTGTTCTCATGAGAATAATTCTTTTTGGGCAATTTTAATTTCCTTTTCAGTTGGCGTTTTATAGTGCCATTCGTTTTTATCCTCAATTATTGAAAGCCCTTTCCCTTTAATCGTATGAGCAATAATTGCAGATGGTTTATTTTTTTCAAAAGGAATTTTTGATAGTGCCTTATGAATATCAGTAAAATTATGGCCGTTAATTTCTTTAGTTGACCAATTGAAAGCTTGCCATTTTTTAGAAAAAGGCTCCAGGTTTAAAACGTCATTGGTTTTGCCAAATGCTTGCCATTTATTATAGTCAACAATAACTACAAGATTGTCTAATTTATGGTGGGCGGCAGTTAACATTGCTTCCCAGGTTGAGCCTGTATCACATTCTCCATCACCTGTTAAAACAAAAATACGATACTTTTTTTTCTTGATTTTAGCGGCAAGAGCTAGGCCAACGCCAATGCCGATGCCGTGTCCGGCAGAGCCTGTACTTGCTTCAACACCCGAAATACCGTTTTTGGTAGCCGCGCCAATAAATTTACTCCCATTCTGACAATATGTTCGCAGCAGGGATTTTGCAAAAAAACCTTTGTTTGCCAAGATTGCGTAGAGAGAAGAAACTGCCCATCCCTTGCTTAAGATAAAACGGTCACGATTTAACGCAAAAGGGTTTTTTGGGTTAATCCTAAGCACTTTTTCATATAAATATACCAATAATTCGATGCAGGAAAAAGAAGAGGCAATATGAGAGGCATGGGCGTTAACGATCATTTTGAACACTTGCTTTCTAATTTCTTTAGCTTTTTTTTGCAATAGTTCAAAATTATTTAACATAAAATATTTTTAAATTAATGTTAAAATATTTTAGTCTAATAAATAATCGGAATCAAGGTTTGTTAAAATGAAGAAAATTATCATGGATAAAAAAATCCTAATTACCGGTGCCAGCGGTTTTATTGGTAAAAACCTGCAAGAACAATTGGCTTCAAAATATAAGTTTCTAGCCCCTAGTCATCAAAAATTAGACTTATTGGATACAGAAAAAGTTTATCGGTATTTGTCAAAAAACAAACCAGACGTAGTGATTCACAGTGCTTTTATTGGTGGAGCGAGAAATTTTAATGGTGTAAATGAATATTTACACCATAAAACCAAGGAAAGCATCATTAAACCCAACATGAGAATGTTGGTTAATTTATTAAGAGGCCAAAATTTTTTTAAGAGAATGATTATTTTCGGATCAGGCGCAGAATATGATAAAAGCCGCGATCTTAAAAAAGTTAAAGAAAGTGATTTTAACAAAGCTATTCCTAATGATGAATATGGTTTTTCTAAGTATCTTTGTTCTTTGATGATAAAAAATTTACCCAAAATAATTAGTCTGAGATTCTTTGGCGTTTACGGCAAATACGAAGATTATCGGACAAGATTTATTTCCAATGCGATTTGCAAGATGCTTTTGGGTTTGCCAATTACGATTAATCAGAATGTATATTTTGATTATCTTTATGTTGAAGATTTAGTAAAAATCGTTGACTATTTTATTTCCCATAAGCCAAAACATAAGTTTTATAATGTCGGTCGTGGCCAATCAATTGATTTAATTACTTTAGCAAAAATAATTAAAAGCAGGGGCGGTAAAAAGATATCGATCAAAATATTTAAGCAAGGATTGAATAAGGAATATACGTGTAATATTTCAAGATTAAAAAAAGAAATACCTAATTTACAATTTACTGGTTTTAATAAATCAATTACCAAATTAATAAACTATTACCGATCAATTTTACCAGCAATAAAAAAAGAAGAACTTGATGAAGCAAATAAAAAAAGCCATTAAAAGTTACTATCAAAGAAAACTTGGAACAGAAAAAATTATCCCCGGCCAAGATATGATACCTGCTTCAGGAAAAGTTTTTGATGAGCAAGAATTGACTTGCGGCGTTGAGGCGGTTTTAGACGGTTGGTGGACAGAAGGAAGATTTAGCCGGAGGTTTGAAAAAAGATTATGTCAGCTTTTAAAAGTTAAAAATTGTATTTTAGTTAATTCCGGGTCTTCGGCCAACCTTTTGGCTGTTTCTGCTTTAAAATCATTGAGGCTTGGTAAAAGGCGTTTGGTCAACGCTGATGAAGTTATCACCACGGCCGTTAATTTTCCTACGACCGTAAACCCGCTTATTATCAACAACTTAGTGCCTGTTTTTGTTGATGTTAATTTGGGGGATTATAACGCTGACATTGGACAAATAAAAAAAGCTGTCTCCAAAAAGACAAAAGCCATTATTTTAGCTCATACTTTAGGAAACCCTTTTAATATTGATAAGGTCATAAAAATTTGTAAAAAATATAATCTTTGGTTAATTGAGGATAATTGTGACGGTTTAGGTTCATCATACAAAAATAAATTAACTGGTAGCTTTGGTCATCTTAGCACTTTGAGTTTTTATCCGGCCCATCAAATCACCACCGGTGAAGGCGGAGCGGTTTTAACCAATAATTCTTGTTTGGACAAAGTGGTTAGATCTTTAAGGGATTGGGGGAGGGATTGTTGGTGCAAAACAGGTCAAAACAATGCTTGTAAAAAAAGGTTTTCGTGGAAACTAGGAGATTTGCCTTACGGCTTTGATCACAAATATATTTATTCAGAACTGGGATTTAATCTGAAAATAACAGACATGCAGGCAGCCATTGGTTTAGCCCAGTTGGAAAAAGTTAAAAATTTTATTAAAAAAAGGCAGGAAAACTTTTCTTATTTATACGGAAAGCTTAGGGATTTGGAAAAATATTTTATTTTACCAAAATGGGATAAAAATTCTCAGCCAGCCTGGTTTGGTTTCCCTTTGACAATAAGAAAAGAAAGTAAAATTAAAAGAAGAAGATTACTGGGATTCCTTTATGATAAAAAAATTGATTCAAGAATGTTGTTTGGGGGTAACCTTTTAAAACAGCCTTATTTTAAAAATGGACAATTTAAATATAAAAAAATCGACAATTTAAAGAATTCTGATTTGGTGATGAAGAATTCTTTTTGGCTGGGTGTCTATTCGGGTTTAGAAGAAAAGCACTTTGATTATATGGTTAAAACAATAAAGCAATTTTTAGCCTTGAGGAATGAAGAAAAAGGTTTTTAATTTTTTATTATATTTTTTTATTTTCATTTTAAGCGTCTTTTTAAGTATTTCTAAAACTTCGGGATGGATTATTTCTTCTTTAGAAATGTTAAAGTTGAGATGGGCTTTTAATACCTCCAAGACTTTCGTGATCTACTTCCCTAATATTTTGCAGTGGCTTTTAAACTTAGACAAGAATGGTGTTGGTCAATTTTCTCTTAATTATATTCTTTCTGCTCCTTTACTTTATATTTTTGATGAAGAAATTGGTTTTAAAATGTTTTTTGCTATTTTTGGCGGGCTTAATGCTGTTTTTGTTTATTTTTTAATAAACAAAATATTCAAACCTAAAAATATAAAGGAAAAAATAGCTTCCTTTCTAAGCAGCTTACTTTTAGTTTTTAGTTGGGGATTTTCTGCTTTATCTGGACTATGTTTAATGGAGCCATCAATGACTTTCTTTTTACTACTTGCTTTTTATTTTTTTCTTCAAGGAAAGTATTTTTTATTTGGTATTTTCGTAACTATAGGAGCGTTATGTAAAATGCCGGTTTTGGCCATAGCCCCTGGTCTTTTTATTTATATTTTTCTCTTTAAAAGGAAATTATTTACTAATAAAAAATTATTGCTTTCTGGCCTTTCAGGATTTTTTTTATTCTTTGGAATTAATGTGTTTGTAGTCAAAAATGTTATTGCTCCTCAGTGGATTTTAGCTGATGCTATTCCCTCTCCTGCTGTTATGGGTAGCTTCGGCTTTAGCCATTTAAAAAATTTGTTTGTTTCCGCACCAATTTTAACAATTTTAGGAGTTTTAGGACTTTTTAATTTAAATAAAAAAGAAAGAGACATTCTTTTACCTGTTCTGTTTTCTTTAATCTCCCTAACGTTTTTTTACTTTTCTGCTTCTACTAGAGGGTCCCATTATATTTATTTTTTATTGCCCTTTCTGGCAATTTTCTATTTTTTCTTTTTAAGAGGGCTTTCGATTAAAAATATTTTGGTCTTGTTTTTAATTAACCTTGTTATTTTTATCTATAGTTTTAAATATGAGCCTGTTTTTACAGGTTTTCACAAAAAGAATCTTCCTCAGTTGATTGAGATTGTTAATGCCAATCTGCTTCCAGGAGAGTTTATTCTTACGCACGCTGGCGTTTGGGATTATTATATTTGGGGCAAACCATACTCAATTATTAAAGATATTGAATGGTATGGTAGTTCAGATATTCTTCGGTCTGATATTCCGAGTGGTTATATAGAGAATAGTGGAATAATTATATTGGAAAAGCCTACGCTTAATAAGTTATTTTTATGGCCATATTTTGATCAATTCCAGTTTGAAAAAGAGATTGATAATTGGTATATTTTTACCAGAAAAAGAATAGAATATAAATGAAAGCAATTTTTTTATAAAGACTGGCTTTTTTTTATTCCCAGAGAGAAGAGTTTGCAAAATTTTAATGTTGATTAAATATTTAAAATATTTCCTTTTAACTAGTTTTAGAAGGCAGAAAATAGATAGAGAACTTGATAAAATAAAATTTTTGTTTAAAGGAAAAATTTTGGATGTTGGAGGAGGAAGAAAAAGAGGAGTATTTACTTTTCCCCATAAAGCGAGCGTGACAGTTGTAGATGTAAACAAAAAATCTGATCCCGATGTAGTAGCTAAAGTAGAAAAATTGCCCTTTAAGAAAAATTTTTTTAATGTGGTTAAAGCCACAGAGTTATTTGAACATGTTAAGAATCCCGAAAGAGGAATTAAGGAATGTATTAGGGTTTTAAAGCCCAAAGGCTATTTTATTTTCTCGATGCCCTTTTTATATCCGATCCATGCTGATCCGGATGATTTCCAACGCTGGACAAATAAAAAAATTAGAAATGTTTTAAATCAATATCCGGTTAAAATAAAAAAATTTGTCATTCAAGGATATTACTTTGCTGTTTTGGCAGAGATGATAAAAAGACCGATTTCAAACTGGTGCTCAGCGACGCGTTATTTATTTTATTTTACAGTTTTCCCTTGGTTATACCTTTTAGTTTATTTTGATAATAAAATTGCCAAAAAATTCCCTTTATTGAGAAAATATCATGCAGGTTATTTAATTGTTTGTCAGAAGAACCAATAGAATTTTAGCCTTTATTCCCACCAAATTTCTTGATATTTCGCACCTGCCTGCGCAGGCAGGTAGCCGCGCTCCATTCAAGAAATTTTGGCGGGCAAGAGACCTAAATAACTCCGTCCTTTCATGGACAAAGCGGCGTCCAGGGCTCCGTCCCTGAAGGGTTTAAAGCCCGTTACTTAAAATTTCTTTAATAAAATCTATTACTCTTTGGCAGGATTTGCCGTCGAGTTTGTAATAAGAATCTTTGATTAGCTTCTTTTGGTTTCGAAACATTTCTTTTAATAATTTAGGTCCGACAATTATTTTTTTGATTTGCCTAACAACATCATCTAGGGTGTTGGCTATCAAAACAGCATTATATTCCGAAAATATTGAAGGATAATTCAAATAGCAAGGATTAAAATAAATAAGTGGCTTTCCGTAAAGCATCGCATCAATTCCAGCGGTAGTTTCTTCAGTGATGATGATATCAGATTTTTTTATGAATTCGGCAAGAGAGCATCTATGATTTTCAAAACCCTCTAATTTTTGGTCTGGATGGGTTCTTAAAATAACTTGAAACTTTTTTTTATCAAGTTTCATTTTAGAGATTTTTTCAAAAAGCTCATGGTAAGGGATGGCATGCTTAAACTCGGCTTCATAAAGAGTAATCAGACAACCGATTTTAATTATTTTTTTATTTTTTAAATTTAGGTAAGCAGGTTTATTTCCTAAAGCCAGTTTAACGTCATCAAGATAAAAATTACCACAAACCCTTGATTGTTTGCCGTTTTTTTTAAATTTTCTAAAATTGGAGGTTTCAGCATACTTTCCCCAGATAGCACAGTAATCAGAAATAAAGTTAAAATCTGCCTTAGAAACAACGGCTCCATGTTGCAAGAGAAGAGTGGGGATTTTTTTAAGCTTAGCCTCTTTTATTAAAAGAAAATCAGCAGCTTTGGAATCATTAATACTGATAATTAAATCAGGATACATTTTTTCTAAAATATTTTCTATAGAAAAAAAGAACCGCAAAGTTTTTTTTAAATAAGTTTCAACCATTTTTAAAAGAAGATGGTAATATTGTTCTCCCATGAGGGGATAACCATTTTTGGCAAAAAAATCATTTATAAATAATTGTGTTTTTTTATATTTCAAAAAAAGAATGGTTTTTTTGTACCGAAGATCAGTTTCTTTTGTTTTCTTCCAATTAATGAATTTATCAAGATTTGAATACTTTATCTGGTTTTTCTCTAAAATAAACATTTCTTTTAGTCGTAATCCGTGGGTAAGGAGACTTAAATTTAAACTTTTGTCTTCATTGATCTTTTTTATCAGGGGTACTAAGTTTAAAAGTTGATGTTTGGCGGCGAAAAGTAAAAGGTGATAAGAACAACGATTTTTATGTTTTCTTGAGGTAAAAAGAAAGAGTCGATTTTTGGTATAAAAGTAAGCTAATTTTGCTAATTCCAAGGGATTTTTTATTAGTCTTGAAATTATTATTTTTACTAAAAAAAAGGGACTGTTGTTTTTTTTATCTTGTTGTTTAATTAAAGCTTTTTCTTT
>Ga0307380_10000883_pt1 | contig 45011 bp, 27 predicted proteins | sample UN3MG_FD_202239 | JGI IMG/M metagenome (GOLD analysis project Ga0307380, IMG submission 202239) | Soil microbial communities from Risofladan, Vaasa, Finland - UN-3 | ecosystem: Environmental > Terrestrial > Soil > Coastal area > Acid sulfate soil | place: Finland: Risofladan, Vaasa | collected...
CCGGAAGCTCAAGCTCAGGTTATATCTCTAAGATTTACACCAATAATGGCAATAGTACATTTTCTGAAGAACTGAACATATCACTTCCGGGAGTTCAGTATGGATCGGTAGCATGGGGCGATTATAATAATGACAATCATCCTGATTTCATTTTAACAGGTGTAATTAACGAGGGCACTATTATCTCGAAAATTTATAACAACAACGGAAACAATACTTTTTCCGAAAGAACTGATATCATATTGCCCGGGGTAATGAGGGGTAGAGCGGAATGGGGCGACTATGATAATGATGGAGACCTTGATTTATTGCTGACTGGCTGGTTGGGCTCAGGTTTGGGTCAGATCTCCAGGATTTATCGTAACGAAAACAACTCATTCACTGACATTAATGCAGGACTGACAGGTCTTTCGTATAGCGCTGCAGCCTGGGGTGATTATGACAATGATGGTGATCTGGATGTATTACTGGCAGGATCACCGGGATCAGGTTCAATTTCATTGATCTACCGGAATGACAATGGCATTTTTAATGATATAAGTGCCGGATTAGCTACCGGTGTCTCCTCTGGTTGTGCAGCATGGGGTGATTATGATCTTGATGGTGATCTGGATCTATTATTATCTGGCTATACCGGCTCAGTAAGGTTTACTAAAATTTATCGTAACGATGCCACGGTCAAAAACACAAAACCCGCCCTTCCTGCAGGTTTGCTTTCAGTAATAAATAACAGCACGGTTTTTTTAAAATGGAATAAAACCACGGATACCCAGACCCCTCAGGATGGATTGAGCTACAATTTATATATCTACGAATCAGGTCAGACCACATATAAACATCCGCCTCATGCCTTCAGGCAAAGTCACGCATTGAATGGAAGAAGGCTGATAGCTGAAATAGGTAATATCCTCTGGAGTTCGGGAGGATATCCCGTTAACAATTTACCTCCGCTTAAAACTTATTACTGGTCTGTACAGGCAATTGATGGAGGACTGGCTGGAAGCAGTTTTGCGACTGAAAAGAGTTTTGTGATGCCGCTTTATACTCCGACAGTCCAGTCAAGTAGTTTAATTTTTTCAGCCATACAGGCAAATCAGGCTGCAGTAACGTGGTCGACAGGCGGAGGAACAAATCGTGCAGTTTTTATCAAAGCAGGAGGAACAGGTCCTGCTGATCCTGCAGATAATACAACGTATGCAATCAACAGCCTCACTCCGGGCGGATGGAAATGTGTATATAACGGAACTTCAAACAATGCCATTATTACAGGATTAACACCTGACATTGATTATTCAGTTCATGTCTGTGAATATAACGGTATTCCCGGAAGCGAAAAATACCTGAAATCATTGGCATTTAAGAATCCATCGGTAATCAATACGGTTTTCTCCGAACAAACCGGTATACCACTGCCAGGTTCGCAGACTAGTTCTGTTGTTTGGGGTGATTATGATAATGACAATGATCTGGATATTTTCTTTTCTGCTTTGGCGTATATTTATAATGGAACCTCTTTTACTGAAATAAATCAACTTAATCTGAATATAAATCCTCCAATTATTGGTGCCGCTGCCTGGGGCGATTATGATAACGACGGCGACCTTGATTTATTGATGGACGGAGCATACTATAAGGGTGGCGGAGCAGGTATATTTACTAATAACGGTGATAAGACCTTCTCAAATCAGAATATTTCTGTACCCGCTTTATCGGAACCATCAGTTGCCTGGGGCGATTATGATAACGATGGTAATCAGGATATTTTATTTACCGGATCCGGTACTCTGAAATATGCCGGCATCTACAGGAATAATGGGAATAAAACATTTACCCAGCAAACAGGAATCTCATTGCATGGTGTTGACAGAAGTTCAGTGGCCTGGGGCGATTACGATAATGATAATGACATTGATATACTATTGACAGGTTGTGATGACAACAGTAATAAAGTTTCTAAAATCTACCGTAATGAATCAAATAATTACTTTGCCGAACAAACACAGATTACACTGAGAGGAGTAGAATATGGTTCTGTTGCATGGGGTGATTATGATAATGACGGTGATCTTGATATTCTTCTTACAGGGCAGGAAGCAGACGGAAACAGGATCTCATTGATTTATCGGAATGATGGAAACTCATCATTTATGGAACAATCCGGTATTACCTTACCTGGAGTTTATTATGGTTCCGGTTCCTGGGGAGATTATGATAACGATGGCGATCTCGATATTCTATTGACCGGGACTTGTTCTGACGGAACCATTATATCACGGATCTTTCGTAATAATGGAAATAACAGCTTTGCGGAACAAACAGGTGTTTATCTTACAGGGGTTTACATGAGCTCAGTTACTTGGGCTGACTGTGATAACGATTCTGACCTGGATATTCTAATTACCGGTCAGGATGCAAGTAGCGCAAAAATTGCAAAACTATATAGAAATAATTCCCTGAAAATCAATAATATTCCTTCTGCGCCTTCAAATTTGAGTTATATTGTTCTGTCAAATGCAAAATTATTATTTAGATGGAATAACGTTCGTACAGATGAAACATCATCAAAATCCCTTTCATATAATGTCAGAATTGGGAGAAAAAGCGGAGGTGTCAACTTTGTCTCACCTCAGTCTGCTTCGGGAGGATTCAGAAAAATCCCGGAAATGGGGAACGCCCAGCTTGATACTACCTTTGTTTTCAGTTACCGGTGGGATACCCTATACTACGCAAGCGTACAGGCAATTGATAATTCATTTAAAGGCGGTCCATTTTCAAATGAAATACAGGTAAAAATAACTCCGGTCCAACCATCAAACTTGGTTGGCATAAATAAAACAAATACCTCTATTCTTTTAAAATGGAAGCGGGGGAATGGCAATCGTTGTATCCTTTTTGCGAAGGAAGGGACTACGGGATCGGCTTATCCGCAGAATCTGACCACATATTTCGCCAATCCTGTTTTTACTGAAGGCTCTCCCGTTGGGACGACCGGATGGTATTGCATTTACAAGGGTGAAGCTGACTCTGTCGCGATTTCAGGACTTATTCCATCAAAGAACTACAGGATACACGCAATTGAATTTCAGGGCCCACCAGGATCAGAAATATATGCCAGTGCTGTTTCAGGGGGCAATATTGGTACTTTCAGTACTTCACTGTTTACTGAACAACAGGGTTTGGGTCTCTCTAACGTAGGTGCAAGCTCTCTTGCCTGGGGAGATTATGATAATGACGGAGACCTGGATATCCTGCTGACAGGAGCAGTAATTAACCAAACCTATGGCCCTAGTCCCGTTTCGGGATTATTCACTAACAATGGGAATAATACATTTTCGGAACAAACTTCCTTGACATTGCCTGATGTATATTCAGGATCAACTTCATGGATTGACTATGACAATGATGAGGACTTGGATATCCTTATCACTGGCTACGGGGGAGTAACCAAAATATTCCGGAATGATGGTTATACTGCTTTTACCGAGCAGACACAAATTATAATGCCACAGGTAAGCTACAGCTCAGCAGTATGGGGTGATTATAATAACGATGGAAATGTAGACCTTTTATTAACCGGTGAAAGTTCATATAGTGAGGGCGGGGAACCGGTCTCGCACATTTACCGTAATTATGGAAATGGGATATTTGGTCAGCAATTCTGGATCCCCCTCACTCCTGTTTATTTCAGTGCAGCTGCCTGGGGGGATTATGACAATGACGGAAACCTTGACATCCTTCTGACAGGAGCTACCGGAGATTCAAAGGATTATAAACCTGTTTCCAGAGTTTACCATAATACTGGCGACAGTACTTTCACTGAAGTGAAAGGAATTTCTCTCACTGGTGTTTATGAAGGCTCAGTTAACTGGGTCGATTATGACAATGATAACGACCTGGATATTTTTCTGACAGGTGCTACTTCATCAGTTTATTCAAACAAAGAGCCGGTTTCAAAAATCTACAGGAATAATGGTGATGGTACGTTTACTGAACGGACGGATATAGTTATTAAAGGAGTATACAACAGTTCATCTGCATGGGGTGATTTCGACAATGATGGTGATCTCGATCTGTTAATTAGCGGTAGTACTCTGCCTTCCAGTCGTTTCTCAGCAATTTACAAAAATGAAGGAGACAACGGATTCGTTGAACAGAAAGATATTTCGCTGCTGAATCTTGGAGGAAGCTCCGTAAGCTGGGCCGATTATGATAATGATGGCGATCTCGATTTTTTCCTGTCTGGATTTGATGCGAACGATAATGCTTTTACCGCGATCTATAGAAACAATTCTGTCATGATGGCAAGCTCCATCCCACCAAACAGAAAGCCTGCAGCTCCAATCTCTTTAAAAGGCGAAATCACGCCAAATAATATCAGATTAACCTGGTCTCCGGTCACCGGCGATGAAACTCCATTCAGAACGATGAGCTATAATGTCCGATGGAGATTAAATACTGATACATTATGGCATTTTGCCCCGCATTCTGCTACGAACGGATACAGAAGGGTGGTTGCCTTAGGTAATGTCCAACTGAATAAATTTTATGACCTGAAAGAATGGCCTGTTGGTACATGGGAATGGCAGGTCCAGGCTGTGGATCAGGGCTACCAGGGCGGAACATGGTCCGAAATTGATACTTTTACCGTTAGAAACACCCAGGCTTTCTTCAAAACTGATACTGTGTGCCAGGGATTATCAACTCACTTCACCGATCAGTCAATTGCATCTGATGGAATTGCATCATGGAAATGGTATTTCAGTGACGGTACAACCTCTCTTCTTCAGAATCCGCTCCACAATTATTCAGCAGGCGGGACATACAATGTCAAACTAGTAATTACCAGTACAAAAGGGGACAAAGACTCTCTTTCACAAAATGTGATAGTGAAGCTACGACCGTTAACATCATTCTCAGCCCCAAATGTTTGTGAAGGGCTGACAGCACAGATAACCAATTCAACAATTAGTAACGGAACAATAATCTCCGGATGGTATTGGAATTTCGGAGATGGTGTGATTTCAACTGAACAAAATCCTGTTACTCATTATTATTCGGATAAGGGAACCTATAATATAAAGCTGAAGGCCATTGCCTCAAATGGTTGTATAGACAGTCTGGTAAAACCGCTAGTTATTGCGACATACCCTAATTCAGCAATATCAGTGAACGGAAAAACAACATTATGCGAAGGAGACAGCGTTTCACTGTCAGTCGAATATAATTCACTTTACAACTACCAGTGGAGGCTGGATAATAACGACTTGAGTAACGGACTTTCCAGCACATACATGGTAAAGACGTATTCAGGATCATATTCGGTAAGAATAACCAATCCGCTGGCAAATTGCATTTCAACATCAGCACAGACGGCGGTAACCATTAATCCGATCCCTGTATCTCCATACATCTCTGCATCAGGTCCGATTCAGTTCTGCCAGGGCGATTCCGTAATATTAAGTGTAACAAATACACCTGATTATGTTTATCTTTGGAAACTCAATGGAGGCGCCGTTGGTGACAATTCAAATAAGTTTGCTGCCAGAACAGGCGGCACTTATACCCTGGAGATATCCAACAGCAATGGGTGTTCGGTTTATTCAACAGATTCAGTTAATGTTACAGTTAATACTATCCCCACAGTAGGTGATCTGAGCCAGCTCGGAAAACCATCTTTCTGCGAGGGAGACAGCGTGATTCTGAGCACTCCGCTGGTTACAGGTTACCTGTATAGCTGGAGAAATGAATACGGACCAATTGCAAACGCCGTTACTACAAACAGCTATACTGCTAAATCATCCGGCATCTATCAGCTGGATGTTTCAAGTGCTTCAGGCTGCAGTGTCAGAACATCTCCCGTATATGTAACTGTCAGGGAATCACCGGTTAAGCCTGTGCTGGATTCTGTTAACTATCAGCCCGGCAAGTGTCCGGGAGAAGATCCTATTACGCTCAAAATCAACCAGACAGTGGCGGAATATAAATACCAGTGGTTCAAGGACGGAGTGGCTCTTTTCAAAGATACTCTGTCGTACCTGGAATTATACGAAAAGGGAAACTATAAACTGGAAGCAGAACTGAATCAGTGCGTATCCGAATCACGGATTGTCAATATTAATATACCAGATGGTCTGCCGAAGCCGCAAATTTATGTCCAAGGTCCCGCAGTTTGGTACCTTGCCTGCAGCAATAAGACTGCAGCCCATTACAGATGGTACTGCAACAATGTCCTGATTAAAGATGCCCCGGATAAATATATCTATGTCGCCGGACACAAAATGGGCGAATACAGGGTAAGTATAGTTAACAGCCTGGGATGTTATACCTCGAGCAATGTTATTTCAATACCTTCAGGTATCACCGGAATTGACGATATTGATCCTTTTGAAGGACTTAAATTATACCCGAATCCAACCACCGGACTTTTCAGCGTTGAAATTGAAAATGAGGTTTTTGGTGATCTTTTAATCAGAATTTATAATCAGGATGGTAAAGAATTGTATAACTTTATATTCGAAAAAACTTCAGCATATTTTTCAGCTGAACTCAACCTGAGCGGGAAACCGGGAGGTTATTATTTGATTACCTTTGATTTAGACAGGCGGTTTGCTGCAAAAAAGATAATAATTGAATAATCATATGAGAATGAAACGATCGTCTCCTCTCATCTTTTTTATGTTTCTGGTTCTGACCACCGGGTTAAAAGCCCAGGTTGATTTCTCAGATAAGGAAAAATCAATAATCTATACCAACGCAGTAAAGGTGCTTGAGGATTATCAGACAATAATAAACCAGGTGGGGGAGTTTGTGGTAAGCGATATCGATAAAGCCAGGAGCGGCGCAGAAGGTTTTCTTGAACTTTTTGTAAACAGGCAGGTTCTCATATTTAATGACCTTGATCCTGCCCATAAACTGAGCGAATTCTATGAAGCTGAAACATATTCAAATAATATTATGCTCTGGTATCCCGACGGCATTACCATTAACATGGATCTTTCCAACGCCAGGGTGAGCGATATTATGTCACATGAAAATAATATCTACTCACTCGATGTACTTGTCAAAAAATCAATAAACGGCAACTATCTGAACCAGACTATAAACCAGAATGTCGAAGATCTTACCTTCAGAATAGCTTTCAGCGTCGATAATAAGGCATTAACCAACTTCAAGATCGTAGGGATACGGAATGCTGCATCAAACTACCTGATTGATTTTTCACAGGCTCTCAGAGAGGTTAACGCAGAAGATCTTAATGATGAGGACCTGACTAAAATACAAAGTGCAATAAAGGCCATATTGCAGGATTATACCAATTTCCTTTCACTGATCGGAGATCCGCAGGAACCTGCAGAAGACAAGGAATTCTATAAGGAGAGCTTCCTTAAACTCTTCCCGTCTCCTGATATAAGGGTTTATAATGATATCTCACCTGAACCTGAAACAAACCTTATATCTGCATCAGATTATTTAACCAGGTATATCGCCGATTATCCCAACGGAATAAGGAACCTGTCAATTAATGCCGATTCTGCAAAATTCGGCAAAGTGATGAAGGCAGATGACGGGAGCTTCTATACCTATACTGATGCCAATAAATTCTTCTCCGGAAGCTATAAAGGCAGGGATGTGTTCCGAAAAGCATTTCCCCTGATCTTCAGGATATCATTTACTTCAGTGGAAAAGACATTCTCCGATTTTAGGATAAGCAGCATTGATATCTCCTCAGTCGATTTTTATGAAGTAACTGCTGAGACTGCCGGTGCTCCGCAGCTACCGCAGATAATTATCAAGCCTGTCACAAGAAAAGGTCTGAGTGTTTCCTTCATCGGTTCCTTCGGAATGACAAGCATAAATAACGGAAATATCGAATCTCTGACACTTCCCAAAGATTCGGTTGCCTGGAATATTAAACCCCTCTCAGGCTTTATTACAGCCGTTGGAGTTAGCTATTATTTAAATGACAACATTGCAGTGCGAAGCGGACTGGAATTCAATACATATTCTGCCAGGTATAACCTGCTGGGTAAGTTCGGAGGTAAATCTCTTTCGGTTGATGTCAACTCTGATGAGTTTTATAAAAGAGTTGTTGCTGATTATGACTCGTTGATCACAATAAATTATTTGACTCTTCCTGTTCTTTTCAATTATACCAGCGGAAAGCCGGGGAAACTGGGATTTTTTGCAGAAAGCGGAGTTAAAATATCATTACCGCAAAAAGCAGAATATAGATGTACGGGCAGTTATATATATACAGGATATTACCCGGATAATCCCATTGTGCTTCAATCTCTTGACCTCGCTGAACTTGGTTTCTGGAAAAGGGAAGCTATTGATGTAACAGATAAAGCGAAAATAAAGGGCTTTAACCTGGCATTCTATGCATCTGCAGGCATAAATATTCCGCTGGGTTACTATTCCTCCATAACGTTTGGCCCTGAAGCTATTATAGGAATTAGTGACATAGCAAACGGCAAAGAAAAATATTTTGATATTTTTGGGGTCGAACACGACCACGAGCCGACAAAGATTAAAAATTTTGGTTTCAGAATAAGTTTTGCATACAAATTGTAGTATAGTTAAGAAAATAAGAGTTTATATGTTTAAAAGAATCTTGATAACGTGGCTGATATTGTTTGTAAACCTCTGTATTACAGGGCAGGAGACGAAGACTGCTGTTACAAGCAAGCAGGCAAAAATTACTGATGAAATCAATCTGAGCGTTGCCGATATTGAATTGTTCAAGGAACAAACCAAGCAGAAAGTTGAGGAATTTCAGCAATATATTGTTACCCTGGGCAGCAAGGACGAACCTGTAGAAAAGCGCAATATGGCAGAGAAGGAAGCATTAAAGCTCTTTTACAAAGGCGCTCAGATGGAAATTTCAACAGCTCTTCCGGACGGAACAGTACAGAAAGTAAACCGGTCGATGGAAAAATACCTGGCCAGGCTGAAGTCGCTTCCATATACTAAAGTCATAATCAAATTTTATGATATTGCTTACATAAGGGAATTTACCAAAGGTCCCGATGGCAAGTATTATTCAACAGCAACCATAATCCAGGAATTCACCGGTTTCAGCAACGACGATATTATTTATACTGACATCACAAAAAAGGAAGTTGAAATAATAATTGATATTGTCGAGGATACCTTTTTCCAGGAGAAAAGATGGAAAATATTCCTGGGTGATATAAAAGCTACAGAAACAAAAACAGCCGTCTCCTGATGTCATCTCTTTTATTCAGAATAAATAAGAACCGGGCATCTTCCCTGGTTATTCTGATATTACTTGTCAGCGGCCCTGTCTTTTCACAAACTCTTACTGATCCGCAGAAGGCGCGCGAAGAAATATTTATTGCCAGGATAAAACAATTCAATGAGTTTGCCGACCGGTTCAACCTTAAAACCGATTTTAATGGCAATCCTGCTGATTCGTTATTCAAAGCCAGGATGCCGCGCGAAAGAATGATTCCTCTTCTGTTTGACCTTCAGGATCCCCGTATACAGCGTTCAGGCACAGAGTATTCAGATGATTATGTAAGAACGAAGGAGGCATTTATCAACGATGTTACCCGCAATGACATTTTTCTTTATAAATATTCTCCGGATATTATTGCGGAAGCCAGGTCAAGGGTAATATATAAAGGGGCACCGCAGACAATCAGGCTTTTCCTCATCCAGGAAATTGTTGGTAATGATATGGTCAAATGGATTCTGTATTCAGCCAAAGGGGATATTCTTAATTTTTTCAAGACGGATACATCCATGGTGCGTTTCATTTCGCCTTCAAGCAATGAAACAGATTTCATAAACCTGAAAAGAGCCCTGGAGGATACAGACCATCTTCAATATTATGCTGCACACAATTATGAACCCGATTATCTTACACTTTTCTTTTTCTGTATCAGGTCAGGTCTGATGAAATTCGAGTATGTTGAAGAGATTATTTATCATATCATTGATATCCCGGGCTGGTACATAAAAGTAAGGGATTTCAATAGGAGTGAACTTAATTCAGGATGGCTTATCACTGATGTTGCCAGGAACAGTTTAGATGTTGCCGATTTTATTACAAACCTTGATTAACCCGATCTGACTGCCAACTGCCAACTGCAAATTCCAACTACAGAACAATCTCACTCTTAACTGGCCTCAGCAAAATAATCATTTAAGGGAAACAACAGCTTCCACAGGCCAGTGATCGGATATGAATATTCCACGTTCTTTCTTAACTAATGTCCTGTGATCCACGACTTTCATGCCGTCTTTTACAAAGATATAATCTATTCTCCCTGATCCTTCCTTATCGCTGAAGCTGTTAAAGCTATATCCGGGGCCGTATGGCCGTTTTTCAGAGATCTCATAGGAATCCCTGAGCATGGGAACGCTTTCTGCAGGACCTGTAAGTATCGCATACCCTTTACTGGTAGTCAGCATGTTAAAATCACCTGTGATAATGAAAGGGAATCCTGATGCAATTGAATCCACCTTGTTCAGGAGGAGTATCGAACTCATGATCCTTGCTGAATCCGAATCATGCGCGAAATGGGTGTTAAAGAAAAAAAGATGTTCATGGCTGTTCCTGTCGACAAGCTCAGCCCAGGTAACAATGCGTGGAAGATTTGCCCCCCATGCCTGTGATCCTGCGACTTCCGGTGTTACGGAAAGCCAGAAGGTCTTTGAACGGACCATATCATATCTCTCTTTCCTGAAAAAGAGAGGATTCATCTCACCTCCCTTTGCACCGTCGCTTCTTCCGACTCCAACCGATGCATAATCTCCGAGGGCTGAGTCAAGAACATCATACTGATGTGACAATACTTCCTGCATTCCCAGAAGATCAGGCTTCTCATCCTTTATGAAGTTACATACAATTGCCGCCCTGTCCGGCCAGGCATTCATGCTGTCAACAGGAGTGTCCAGCCTGACGTTCAGTGTCATCACCCTGATCTCATCCTTACCTGATCTTGAACAACCGGTAAAAATGACAATAAGAACAACCAAAAAATAAGAAATGAGCTTTTTCATCTCAGGTGAATTTTTAATCAAAGATAATCATCTGGATGGTAAACCGGCTCGTTCATGCTGTGATTTGTTGAGGGAAGGTCATCCGCCAATAATTAATATCTTTGCAACTGAAGAAACAATATACCTCTTGATGCCTGATATAATTAAGCTCTTACCTGATTCTGTAGCTAACCAGATCGCTGCAGGTGAAGTCATACAGAGGCCGGCTTCAGTTGTAAAGGAGCTTATGGAAAATGCCGTTGACGCAGGAAGTGGAAAGATAAACGTAATAATAAAGGACTCAGGAAAAACATTGATCCAGGTCATTGATGATGGCAGCGGAATGTCGGAAACTGATGCCAGGCTTTCATTCGAGAGACATGCAACATCGAAGATCTCTTCTGCAAGCGATCTTTTTGCAATACACACAAAAGGATTCAGGGGAGAAGCGCTTGCCTCGGTTGCTGCTGTGTCAATGGTTGAGCTTAAAACAAGAAAGAAAGGCACTGAGACGGGAACACTGGTTGTAATAAATGGTTTCAGGGTTGAAGCCCAGGAACCGTGCAGCTGCCCGGAAGGGTCGAGCTTTAGTGTTAAAAACCTCTTTTATAATATCCCTGCAAGACGGAAATTCCTGAAATCGGATATGACTGAATTCAGGCATATAATAAATGAGTTCCAGAAAGTTGTCATTGCTCATCCTGAAATAAGGTTTACCCTTAATCATAACGAGACTGAAATATATAATCTTGCCCCCGGGAATTTCAGGCAGCGGATAACCGGAGTTTTTGGAAAGCAGATAAACCAGGAACTCATCACGCTGGAGACAGATACAAACCTGATTTCAATAAGAGGTTTTATAGGGAAGCCTGAAAGTGCAAGACGTACTTACGGGGAACAGTTTTTCTTTGTAAACAGGCGCTTTATGAAACACCCTTATTTTCATAAAGCCGTCGCGGAAGCATACCAGAATATTCTTCCGCCGGAAGCAATTCCGACATATTTTATTCTTATGGAGACAGATCCTGCCTCCATTGACATTAACATTCATCCCACCAAGACTGAAATAAAATTTGAGGATGAGAGATCAATATGGCAGATCCTTATGGCTTCAGTGCGCGAAGCTCTGGGCCGTTTTAATATTCTCCCCTCTCTGGATTTTGAAAATGAAACACTGATTGAAATACCTGTCAGTAAATCAATGGATCAAATCCCGGAACCACCTGTAATCAGGATTAACCCGGGATACAATCCGTTTGATACTGATGAGTCATTCTCCCACAAGTCAGGATTGATTGAAAGGTTTGAAAGGGAAAATACAGCAAACTGGGAGAAGCTCTATTCTGCTCTTGAAAAAGGTGAAAATATCCCGGAACCAGTGACTGCCGCGAGTGAAACCGGAAGGAAATTTTTTCAGATAAAAAACAAGTATCTTGTATGTCCGGTTAAATCGGGTCTTATGCTTATCGACCAGAAGAGGGCTCATGAAAGGATCCTCTATGAAAAGTTTCTTGAATGTCTCAGTAATAACAGGTCTGTAAGCCAGAGTGAACTTTTTCCCGTAACTGCAAAGCTGAATCCTGCCGATATTCTCATTTTAAAAGAGATCGAAAATGATCTGAAGATCCTTGGATTCAGCATCAGGTTTACAGGAAAGAATAAAATAACTGTCAAAGGGCGCCCTTCCGGTTCTGAATCATCCGATCCGGTCAGGACGCTGGAGATACTGATTGAAGAGTTCCGCAATACCCAGACTGATCCGTCGGTGGGTGCCAGGGAAAAACTGGCTGCAGCAATGGCAGGAACATCTGCAATACCATATGGAAAGACATTGACGCAGAGCGAGATGGAGGATCTTTTTGATTCTTTGTTTGCCTGCCCGGCACCGAATTATTCACCAAAAGGCAAATCAATTGTTATTATAATAACACTTGAGGACCTGGATAAAAAATTTAAATAGTAACCGGTTACAAATTGCCAGATTTCATAAGAAACATTAGTTTTGTCCCAGCATCTTTATTGAAAAACATCTCAAAAACTACAGATGAACGGATACGGAAGAGGTTTTTTCGGGTTACCCCCGGTTGTCAAAAATATCATAATGATCAATGTGCTGCTGCTGCTGGCGTATTATGCCGTCAAAAGCGTTTTCAGCATTGATCTGAATAGCATACTAGGACTCTATTTCCCCAAATCAGAGAGTTTCAAACCTGTGCAGATACTAACGCATATGTTCATGCATGGAGGTATCTGGCATCTTTTCTTCAACATGTATGCACTTTATATTTTCGGTCAGGTACTTGAAAATGTCTGGGGACCAAAGCGGTTTTTAATATTTTATATGGTATGCGGACTTGGTGCAGCGCTTGTTCATGAATCAGTAATTGCATTTGAGTATAGCAAGCTCATGAATGCTATCAATCCAGACCAGCTTCAACTGGTACTTAATGAAGGAGCTGCCTACCTGAATGAAGGAAAAGTTTTCACTAACCCGACCATGCAGAACCTCCAGCTGCTGCTAAATACTCCGACAGTGGGCGCATCAGGGGCTATTTTTGGAGTTCTTCTTGCCTTTGGGGTACTCTTTCCGAATACCCAGTTAATGCTTCTTATACCTCCCATCCCGATAAAAGCCAAATATTTTGTGTTAGGTTACGGTGCAATTGAGCTTTACCTGGCATTTACACAGCCGGGAAGCAATATTGCCCATGCTGCCCACCTTGGCGGTATGCTTTTCGGGTATATTCTAATCAGATACTGGAGGAAAACCACAAAAACCCTCTTCTGATGGGAGTCTGGGACAATATTAAAAGCACATTCCGCAGCGGGAGCAATCTGACGAAGCTTATTTATATCAACATTGGTATCTTTCTTCTGCTGACAGTAATTGCAATAATAGGCTTCCTGCTGAATAATCCTGATCTTTCATCAAAAGTCCTGGTATGGTTTGCTGTTCCCGCATCATATAAAACCCTTCTTATTAAACCATGGACGCTCATTACATATATGTTCACTCACAAGGATATCTGGCATATCCTGTTCAATATGCTATGGCTCTACTGGTTTGGAAGGATCTTTCTCGAATACCTTGACCAGAGAAAACTGGTTGCTGTCTATCTTCTTGGAGGCATCAGCGGAGCAGTGATTTATATTCTGTCATTCAATATCTTCCCTGTATTTAAAGGTGTTGTGAATGGCTCAATTGCTATTGGCGCTTCTGCTTCGGTCATGGCTGTGGTAATTGCAATAGCGGCCTATGTTCCTGATTACACCGTGAACCTGTTTCTGCTCGGAAGAATAAAGATCAAGTACATAGCCCTTGGAATATTTGTTCTTACAACAATAATGGACTTCTCAGTCAATTCAGGGGGCAAACTGGCACATATCGGTGGTGCAGTTTTTGGATATCTGTATACAATAAATTTAAGACGCGGACGTGATATCGGCAAAGGTTTCAACAGGATAATAGATTTTTTTGCAACACTCTTCAAGCCGCGCAGGAAACTTAAAGTGACTTACAGAAAACCCGCCTCCGATTATGATTATAACAAGACTAAAGCTGAACACCAGCAAAAAATCAACATGATCCTTGATAAGATATCAAAGGGAGGCTATGACAGTTTGACCAAAGAAGAGAAAGATACCCTTTTCAATGAGAGCCAGAAGAAAGATTGATCCCCGGAAAAGACAGTTTCAACTAATCTTTTCAGAACCTTGTCAAAAATCGCGGTCATCAGGATATATTTTTTGCCTGATACCGGTAATTTTGCAGAAATAAATTCTTGATATCTGAGAAAATTCCTTAATAAAGTTCTGCTGGCGGTAAATATACTGTCTGCTCTTGCACTTCTCCTGTCTTACATGGCTGTTCACATAAATCCCGGGAATTTTGCCCTGCCTGCCTTTTTCGGGCTGGCTTACCCTTACATCCTTCTGGTTAATATAATTATTGTCCTTACATGGGCTGCGTTACTGAAATTTGAAGCCCTGATATCGGTTTTTATCATAGCCCTGGGATTCACTCATCTGAAAAACTATATCCAGATTGGTAAACACCCGGGAAATAAGGAAAATACATTCAGGGTAATGAGCTATAACCTCAGGTTGTTCAATTATTTCGAGAACGATGATACTTACTCTGAAAAAAAGGTTCTTGAGTTTCTGAAGGATCAGCATCCCGATATTCTCTGCCTCCAGGAATTCTTTATAAATGGGAATCCTTCACAAAAAGAGGCTGAATTCAGAAAAGCCCTTGGAGGGGAATACTATACCCATATAAAGATTATCGGCAGCGGCAAAAACAGGTATTATGGCATCGTTACATTCAGTATATTCCCGATTGCCGGGAGAGGCGAGATAATACACCCCGGATCATCAAGTCTTTCAATTTTTACAGATATTATCATAGAAAAAGACACCTTCAGGGTCTTCAATAATCACCTTCAATCATTCAGGCTCAGGAAAATTGAACGTTCTTTCCTCGATGAAATTACCTATCCCGATGATAAGGAGGCGCTGAATGAAATGAGAAAAATATCCGTAAATCTTAAGCAGGGTTTTGTAAGGAGGGCACAACAGTCGCAGGTCGTAAAAGCACAGATAAATCATTCACCATACCCTGTTATTGTTGCCGGTGATTTTAATGATACTCCCGTATCCTATTCCTACAGGAGGATCCGGAGCGGATTATATGATTCTTTCGTCAGCTCGGGGTATGGAGCGGGATTTACCTATAAGGGAAACTACCCGCCAAACAGAATAGATTTTGTTCTTTATGACAATGCACTGGAAAGCAGGTATTTCGAGATAGTAAAGGTGAAATATTCCGATCATTATCCTGTCATCGCCTACTTCAGGAAACGTAATTAGAAAGGAAGCTTACTGAAATCGACGTTCCCTCCTGAAATAATTATTCCGACTTTTCTGCCTGTGAAAATTCCGGGATTTTCCATGATAACTGCAAGCGCCGTGGCGGAAGACGGCTCAACGATTATCTTCATCCTTTCCCATATCAGCCGCATGCACTCAATAATCGATTCTTCTCTGGCAGTAAGCATCTGATCAACATTTTGCCTGATGATGGAAAAAGTCAGTTCGCTGAGTGATGTCAGTAAACCATCAGCTATTGTTAAAGGATTAACAGAGGGTGTCAGTCTGCCCGTGGTAAATGATATATAAGCATCGTTAGCATTAAGCGGTTCCGCACCGATGACCTTTATCTTATCATTTAATCCCTTTGCTGTCGTTGAAGTACCGCTCATCAGTCCGCCTCCGCCAACAGGAGCCACGATTATTTCCAGGTCGTTTTTTTCTGTAAGCAGTTCCAGGGCAGCCGTTCCCTGCCCGCAGATGACATTGAAATTATCATAAGGGTGGATCAGTGCAGCACCTGTTCTTTTTATTATCAGTTGTGTTGTTTCTTCACGCGACTGAAGCGTGGGTTTGCAAAAAGTGATCCCGGCACCGTATCCGGCAACAGCGTTTTTCTTTACAACCGGGGCACTTTCGGGCATCACAATATATGCCCTGACACCATTCATTCCTGCAGCCAGTGAAAGAGCAGCTGCATGATTACCGGAAGAATGTGTGACTACTCCTCTGGCTTTTTCAGTGCCTGATAATGAAAGAACTGCATTTGTCGCTCCCCTGAATTTAAAAGCTCCTACCTTCTGGAAATTTTCGCATTTAAAGTACATCTCACAGTCAAAGATCTTATTCAGCTGCTGTGAGGACATAACAGGTGTATTGTGAATGAAAGGCCTGATACGTTCATGAGCGGCGTGGATATCGGACAGGGCAGGGAGGGTCATGATTAATAAGAATTTTATCAAAAGTACAAAAAAATAATTCATATACTCACCCCCCAGCCCCCTCTCTACTTCGTAAAGAGGGGGAGCTAAATCATTGTATACTAATAAATTCCCCCTCTTTGCGTTAGCAGAGAGGGGGAATACAAGGGGGTGAGTACATGTGAATTTTTTATCCGAAAATACTAAATGTAACGGTGAGTCCTGCAAGAACGACCGATACCATTGACATAAGCTTTATGAGTATATTAAGCGACGGTCCTGAGGTATCTTTGAAAGGATCACCTACAGTATCCCCAACAACAGAAGCCTTATGTGGTTCGCTTTTCTTGCCGCCATAATTCCCTCTTTCGATGAATTTCTTGGCATTATCCCATGCACCGCCTGCATTGTTAAGCATACTTGCCAGCACGAATCCCGAACTCAGACCTCCGGCCAGAAGGCCAATAACGCCGGGAACCCCGAAAATCACTCCGACAATCAAGGGAACAGTTATTGCTATTAATGAGGGGACAAGCATCTCACTCTGTGCTCCCGCGGTTGATATCTCAACACATTTTGCATATTCAGGTTTTGCTTTGCCCTCCATAATGCCGGGTATTTCACGGAACTGGCGCCTTACTTCCTCAACCATTTTGCCTGCAGCACGGCCCACAGCTTTCATGCTCATTGAGCTGAAAAGGAAGGCCATCATTGCACCTATGAATACACCTCCCAGCAGTATCGGATTAAAAAGTGAAAGGTCATAAGCGGCAGCAAAATCCCTGATTGTTGCAGAAGTGATATTTACTGCATCCTGTCCGTTCTGGACCGCAGGAACAGTGCTGTTGTAGAAAATTGTATCTCCTATCTGTTTGAATCCTTCTGGAGCCTTGTCAATGATTCTTCCCAGCCATAATCTCACTTCCTCCATATAAGCTGCCATAAGAGCGAGTGCAGTAAGGGCAGCGGATCCGATAGCAAATCCTTTTCCGGTTGCTGCAGTTGTATTGCCCAGTCCGTCGAGAGCATCGGTTCTTTCTCTTACTTCTTTGGGTAGCTCCGACATCTCGGCATTTCCGCCTGCATTATCAGCGATAGGGCCGAAAGCATCGGTTGCCAGGGTTATTCCCAGAGTTGAGAGCATACCTACTGCAGCGAAGCCTATTCCATAAACGCCCATACCAAAATTCTGGAATCCGCCTGAAAAACCATAAGCTGCTATGATACCAAGGACTATAGTCACAACGGGGACCCATGTAGATAACATGCCTACAGCCATACCTTCAATTATAACAGTTGCAGGGCCCTGTAGTGCCTGTTTTGCAATTCCCTGGGTAGGCTTATTGCCATCGGAAGTGAAGTACTCGGTTGATTGTCCTATAATGACTCCGGCAACAAGACCGGATACTGCTGCACCGAAAACTCCCCATGTTATCCAGTCAAGGGCAGCCATTACTGCAAGCACAACAAGTATCAGGGCAGAACTGCCGCCCGTGCCAAGAAGCAGGGCACGCAAAAGGATTTTTGGAGTTGCAGATTCTTTTGTCCTTACCATATATACCCCTGCGATAGAGAGCAATATGCCTATTGCCGATACAAGCATTGGTGCAATAACAGCCTTCATCTGGATATCTCCTGTTATGGCAGGCAGTGCAGCTCCGAGAGCAGCGGTGGCAAGGATAGAACCTGCATAGGATTCATAGAGGTCGGCGCCCATCCCTGCCACGTCACCTACATTGTCGCCGACATTATCAGCAATGGTTGCAGGATTGCGGGGATCGTCTTCTGGTATCCCTGCTTCAACTTTTCCAACGAGATCGGCGCCCACGTCAGCAGCTTTTGTAAATATGCCGCCGCCTACTCGTGCAAAGAGAGCCTGTGTTGAGGCACCCATTCCAAAAGTCAGCATAACTGCCGTGATTTCAATAAGTTTTTCATGTTCTGTAGTACCAGGCTGCACAAAGGTCAGTCCGATGAATTTCAATCCTGCATCCATATGTTCCGGAGTAAATACCCAGCTGTTAAGGATCAGGAACCAGATAGCAATGTCAAGAAGTCCGAATCCGACAACAACAAGACCCATAACCGCACCGCTTCTTAAAGCCACCTGAAGTCCTTTGTTCAGCGATTTGGAAGCAGCCCATGCTGTCCTGTTTGATGCAAATGTTGCAGTTTTCATTCCCAGGTAACCGCAAAGACCGGAAAAAAATCCTCCGGTAAGGAATGCAACCGGGACAAAAGGATTCTGAATCCCGAAATACGCCAGAATCGCCAGAAGAACGACAAGAATAATGAAAACCTTGCCGACAACTGTGTACTGACGTCTCAGATAAGCCATCGCTCCTTCCCTCACATATGTAGCTATCTCCTTCATCCTGTCTGTTCCTTCTTCCTTGGCTTTCATGCTTTTGTAAAAGATCCATGCGAATAACAAAGCTATGAGAGCTGAAACCGGAACGATCCAAAAAATACTACTAATCATATTGTCTGTTTTTAAATTGTAAATTATAGTTAATGATGTGAAAAATTCACGGGTACAAAACTATATTAGTTTTTTATTAATGCAAATGAAAAGAAGACAATCTTAAAACTGTTAAATGATAATCAGATCTCACGGAAAAATTCATAATTGATATTTTCAAGTTCCTTCATTTCAGGATAAGGATAGAAAGCTATTTCATCTTTTGCCCCGACATAAAATCCGGTCGCAATGGTACGGTAAAGAAGTGTTCCTGAATAGATCCTCTGGACTGTCTTCATATGTTTATCATATTCACCTTTCAGTATTTCCAGGCAGTCCCTGAGATGTCCTATATTAGGGTAGGGCAGGTGCTCTGCCGAACCGCCAAGGGGATTTGTTGCCAGCTCACCAAGCTTCAGCTCGACAAAAAAGAGTTTTGGCAGTACAATAGGTGTTGATCCGTCAGTCAGCTTTTTAAGAAACGCCGATGGCGCAAGCCCGCTGGCAACAAGAGGAGTGACCGGAGACAATTCCTGGTACAGATGAAGGGCATTTTCCGGCTCCCTGGTTTTGTCATATGGAGCCCTTTTCAATTCCAGAGCACAACCGTGATCTGTCGTCAGATAGAGGCTTTTCAACGCAGAGATCGGGATCATTTCCAGGGCTCTGTAAACTGAAAGGTATACAGAGCTTTTAGGACTGCCGTCTTCTTTGGCAACACATCTTTTGTTGAGACTTTCCATGTCAATGAGGTTCTCAGTTATTCCAAGATCAACCTCAAAGAAAATCGTCTGACCTTTGTTCCGTTTCTTGGTCCCTGTTGAAAGATACAATCCAAATCCTTCAGGAGGGAGCATCGAAGCTACAAGCGCTTCCGGTGTGCAGGTTAAATAAATGTATTTGCTCATAGTTTAAATATTTTGTATTACAGTAGAATCGAATCTATATCAAATTTAAGCTTCTTTTTCAAGAACTGATGGGATAGATTTCACTTTTTATTCTTCACATATTTATTCATCCAGTTCAATACCTCCCAGTGCTTATGCAGAATTGTCTCACGGGCAGCATAGCCATGACTCTCATTGGGAAGCATAACAAGGCGGACAACCGCTCCGTGTCCTTTCAGAGCAGCATATAATCTTTCGCTTTGAATGGGAAAAGTTCCGCTGTTGTTGTCAGCCAGCCCATGGATCAGCAGAATCGGATCCTTCACTTTATCTGCATTCATGAAAGGCGACATTGTATTATAAATTTCAGGTGCTTCCCAGTAGCTTCTTCTTTCATTCTGGAACCCGAAAGGCGTAAGAGTTCTGTTATAGGCTCCGCTTTCGGCAATGCCGGTTGCAAATAACCTGCTGTGCGCCAGCAGATTGGCAGTCATGAACGCACCATATGAATGTCCGCTGACCGCTACTCTTTCCGGATCTGTTACACCCATTTCAACTGCCTTGTTAATGGCAGCTTCAGCATCTGCAACCAGCTGTTCAACAAATGTATCATTGGGCTCTTTACCATCGGCTCCCACTATCGGAAAAGCCGCATCCATCAGAATGGCATATCCCTGTGTTACATAGACAAGGGCCGATGCTGGGCTTATTCTTGTAAAAGTATAAGGAGACCCGCTTACCTGGCCTGCAGCTGAGGGATCATTATATTCACGCGGATATGCCCATAAAAGCGTTGGCAGAGGGCCATCTCCCGATTTGTCATAACCGGCAGGCAAATATAGGGTAAATGACAGATCCAGACTATCATTACGTTTGTATTTGACAAGTTCCTTGTGTATTCCGGCAAGCTGAGGGTATGGATTTTCAAATTTTGTGACCTGGGCAAGCTTGCCTGTCCTGATGTTCCTGATATAGTAATTCGGAACTTCCGACACAGATTGCCTGGACGTTAATACGAGGTTCTTTGATATATCCAGGATCGTTCTGATATTTTCGTAGTAAGGAGCTTCAGATCTCCAGAGTCTGGTAGTTTTTCCGGCAGGGATATCATATTTATCAATGAAAGGACGGTCTCCTTCAGGCGATGCTCCGTTGCCTGAAAGTAATAAAGACCTGCCCTTATCTGTAAATTTCAATACTTCCCGCCCGTATATGTTCGGATCAGTTATAAGCCTGCCCGGATTATTGTACCGGTCATCAGAATTGAATTCATGTAATTTCTTTTTGGTATTCTGAGGATCTGCCGGATTGAATGAACTTATAACACGCATCCTTGTCTTGCTCAGTCCTTCTGAAATAATTGCATAATCATTTTTACCCCAAGTAATTCCGCTGAATCTCATCTCTGTAGCAATGAACTTCTGAGGTGATCCGTCAAAGGGATCTTCAAGCAGGTACACCTGGTCGTGATACTTCATTTCATTCTTGTAATCCCCTTTATCCAGAGCCTCTACCCAGGAGACAGTTGCAGGTTTATCTGACCTCCATGTATAGTACCTGGGACCCGGTAGCACCATATCGTAACCCCGGGGTTCATTTTCAATCAGAGGTTCCTCAAGCAGTGTTTTAACAATATTGCCTTTGGTATCCCATACCTGGGTTGTTGTAGGGAAATTATACCAGGGAACAATATAGGAGAAGGGCCTGTTTATAATGGACACAAGTAAATAACGGCCGTCAGGCGAAGGAGAAACACTTGTTATCATTCCAGGCTTACCGGTCCTTGAACTTGTTGTTCCGTCCCAGACCATTAGTTGGGATTTAGCAAAATATTCAAATATTGCTTCGTCCACAGGATCTTTGAGCAGATCCTGGAAGGTGGCGGCCTGACCTTTTTCCCCAAGGCTTTCCTGGATCACCGGACCCTCAGGCACCTGTCCTCTCCCGGGTTTATTACCTTTTTCCGGATCGGTAATCAGATAAACAATTCTTTTATTGTCTGATAACCAACTTATTGGATTTCTGAAAACCATATTTACATTATCCGCGATCTTTCTGGCCTCCAGTGATGCGACATCGCATACCCATAGTTCGATTCCTGTTGTTACAGCATTTGTAAATACAAACTTTGACCCGTCAGGTGACCATTCCGGCGATCCCAGTCGGGGATCCAAAGGCAATCCTTTCACACCACGGATTTCAGTCCCATCGATATTCATTATTCTGAATCCCTTGTTGTATGTCTGCCGGCTCGGTCCACTGGTGGCGGGATTAATCCTCAATCCTGCAATCCTCAATTCTTCTTCCGACAATTCACTTATTGTTATTATAGGCAGTCTTTCAATAATGAGAATTTTTGTCTTGTCAGGACTTATAGATACAAGCGGAGTCACTGGAGCATCGACAATTTTTATAATTTCATCATGCGGAAGCTGATATTTCAGTGCTTCCTGAGGTAAAGCAGAGGCAGCGGCAAATGCAGCTGATAATAAACTCAGGCAGATTCTTTTGATCATAAGAAATTTATTTAAAGTGAAACATTACACTCAAAGATATACATTTCATAAGATAGTATTATGGCATGGATTACTTCAACAGGGTACTGATTAAATACCCGTTACTTTTATTACATTTGCCCGTTAATAAAAATAACTTCACCTTATGACTGATTTTTTTGATGACAAGATCTCAGACAGGCTTGGCGGACTAAACTTCGGGAAATCAACGGCTGTTTATAAGTTTGAACTTATTAAACGGGCAAAAGCGGCAGCAAAACTGGCACATCCGGAAATAAGTCTTATCGATATGGGAGTGGGAGAGCCTGACTGGCCTGCCGATGAAATTGTGGTAAAAACCCTGGCAGAGGAAGCCGGTAAACCGGAAAACAGGTGGTATGCCGATAACGGAATCCCCGAATTCCAGGAAGCTGCAGCCAGGTATCTTGAAGAAGTATACAGGCTTTCAGGTTTAATACCATCAGAAAATATTATGCACGGAATTGGATCAAAGCCGGCACTGGCTATGCTTCCTTTATGTTTCATCAATCCCGGCGATGTTCTGCTTACTACAGTCCCCGGATATCCGGTAACGGCAACCTATACCAGATATCTCGGAGGAGAAATATTCAATCTGCCTCTGCTGGAATCAAACTCTTTTCTGCCTGACCTTGGTTCAATACCACAGGCAGTTCTGAAAAAGACAAAGCTCATGTATATGAATTACCCTAATAACCCTACAGGGGCAGTGGCAAACAGGGAATTCTTTAAACATGTCGTTGATTTCGCGGCAAAAAATGGCATTATCGTCATACATGATGCTGCTTATGGCGCCCTCACTTATGACGGGTATGAACCGCTAAGCTTCCTTTCAATCGAAGGAGCCATGGAAGTGGGACTGGAAGTTCACTCATTATCAAAGGCTTTCAACATGACAGGATGGAGAATAGGTTTTATTTGCGGCAACGGCAAGGCTGTTAAAGCATATGCAACAGTAAAAGACAATACCGATTCAGGTCAGTTCAGGGCAATACAGAAGGCGGGTATCCAGGCATTTAAAAATACAAAAATTACCAGGAAAACAATAGAAAAATACTCCAGGAGATTCGACCTGCTTGTCAGAGCCCTTAATGATGTCGGGTTTGAAGCCAGGAAACCCAAAGGCTCATTCTATTGCTATGTGAAAGTTCCGGAAGGTGCCGGCGGCGAAAGGTCATTCAGTACAGCATCCGAATTCTCGGAATTCCTTATCAGAGAATCATTGATATCTACTGTACCATGGGATGATGCAGGGAAATATGTAAGATTCTCAGTAACTTTTGAAGCTGATTCATTGCAAAGTGAAGAAGAAGTAATTAATGAAATGAAGAAAAGGATGAAAATATTGAATTTAAAATTCTGAGAAAAGCCCCGGATGTTTATTTTGTTTACTTTTTAAGACAATAATCAATAAAAAATTAAGTTTAGAGATCAGCTTCTGTTTTAAGTTATAAAAACATTTTGACTATTTCGGAATTTTTTTCTAAAGTTATATTTTTGTTTTTTTCCGATAGTTAGTATATTTACCGCGCAAAAAACTATCCTGCTGTCATGCCGAAAATTTCTGCTGTGATCATTACTATGAATGAAGAACAAGTAATAGAACAGTGTCTTCAGTCACTTGATGATATTGCAGACGAGGTTATTGTAGTTGATTCATTCTCAACTGATTCCACAGAAGATATATGTAAAAAGTATAATGTAAAATTTGTAAAGCACGAATTCACCGGATTCATGGACCAGAAGAACTTCGCTGTATCACTTGCTTCACATCCATATATTTTATCACTTGATGCCGATGAAGCCCTCAGTGAAGAACTTCAGAAATCATTGCTGGAGGTGAAGAATAATATTAAGTATGACGGATATAAGGTCAAAAGGTTAAGCAACTTTTGCGGACAGTGGATATGGCATTCTGCATGGTATCCTGATCCGCAGATGCGGCTCTTTAAGGCAGAAAAGGGCGCCTGGGGTCTGATCAATGTACATGAGACTTTTATAATGAATCATGACAGCAGGGTAGCCAGGCTTAAAGGAGATCTTCTTCACTGGCCCTGTACTTCTGAACAGGACCTTACTTATAAAATCGAAAAATATTCTGAAATTGCTGCACATGAATTTTACGAACAAGGTAAAAAAGTCTGGTTTATAACTCCCGCCTTTCGTATGATCTGGCGATTTTTCCAGACGTATTTCATACGCCTCGGTTTCCTGGATGGAAGGAAAGGTTACATAATCTGCAAAACCGGTGCATATTCCAGCTTTCTTAAATATTCCAAGTTAAGAAAACTTACCCGCGAGGGGAAAAAGAAGTCATCATAAACCATGGACTTTACAGACGACCTGAAGGGATCCCTGAAGGTACTGAAGGAGGGGGGAATAATCCTTTATCCGACTGATACCGTTTGGGGACTTGGCTGTGATGCCACCAATCCGGCAGCAGTTCAAAGGATTTTCAGAATAAAATCAAGAACCGAAAGCAAAAATCTTTTAATCCTTGTTAACGGAATAACAATGCTTGAAAGATATGTAAAGGAGGTGCCTGAAATTGTACATCAGCTATCATCCGCATCAGACTCTCCCATGACGATTATTTATCCCGGAGGCAGGAACCTGGCTGAAGGTGTTTGCGGTGAAGACGGCACAGTAGGAATCAGGATCTGCAATGATGAATTCTGCCGGGAGCTTATTTACCGTTTTCGCAAACCCATCGTATCAACCTCTGCCAATATCACCGGAAAACCTGCCCCGTCAAATTTCGATGAAATTGATGGAAATATAATCAGATCAGTTGATTATACAGTCAGATACCGCCAGGACGATAAACGAAAATACTCCGCTTCTCCCGTTATAAAAGTTGAGAGAAACGGAGTATTTAAGATCATAAGAAAATAACTCAGTTAACCGATCTTACATGACCTGATCCTGATACTCTAGCATCAATTTTCGGATTACCGGTATAGGTTACATTTCCGCTTCCTGACACGCTTGCTTCAAGTGACCCGGTAACCTGACAGGTGCAGTTCCCGCTTCCGGAAACATGAACCTCCATAGTTTCGCATTTTGTCATCTCTCCATAAAAGCTGCCTGATCCGCTGATCGAGATTTCAGTATCCACTGCATTGCCTCCTCCAAGCTTTATGTTGCCTGATCCTGAGATATGACATTCCAGGTTTTCAACATCAAGGTCGGCCGTATATATATTACCGCTTCCGCTCACGCTGAGATCAAAATCTTCTGTCTTTACTGCGCTTTGTATCTCAGCTCTTCCCGAGCCTGAAACACCAAGCCCTGTCAGCTCAGGCATGGTAACATATACATTTACCTTGTTCTTGAAATGAAACCTCCAGTTTTCATGTTTTATCTGGAGTCTTTCACCCGAAAGTTCCGTGATTACTTCTTCAAGATCATTTTTTTCTCCCTCAAATTCAATACTGAACTGAGGGCCGATTTTTATGTAAAGGTTACCTGCTATTCCTAAACCGACAGAGGTAAATCCTTTTACATCCCTTGTTTCTTTGACGGTCTGCCCTTCAGAAAAGCCATATACAAGGCTCATGATAACTAAAAATGCTGCTGCCCTTTTCATCATAATATGTTTTTTGTGTGAAGTGATATAAGGTAAAGACGGATTTCTTCCTTAATTGTTGCAAGAATATATCTCAGGCCACGCTGAAGCGTGACCTATGACATTCAATTAATCTCCATCAATCCCTCAGGAAGATCCATTTTAATGATCTTCTTCTTCCTATCGATCTTAATAATGAAATCTTCATGAAACGGGATCAGTATTTCCTTCCCTTTTGCTGTCTCGATGTTTATAAGCCACTGTCCCGGATTTTCAATTATTTCCCTGATGGTTCCTGCCAGGCTTTTATCTTCTGAAATAACCTTAAAGCCAACAAAGAAGCTGAGATCATTGTGTTGGATTTCCTTTCCTTTTCCTGATTTCAGAAATACCCGGCAGCCGGTAAATTCGTTTATTTTTTCGAATGAATCGTAACCTTTGAATTCAAGTCTGAGGATACCTGCGCCCCGGTGATCTGATTCAGATATTAAAAAAGGAACCGGTTTCCCTTCTATTTCAAGGAAAACAGATTCCATTTCAGGTATATTATCTGTGAAGGTCTTTTCCAGTCTTATTGTTACGGCACCTTCGTAACCTTGTACTTTTGCTATACGTCCAAGTAATATGCCGGTATTATAAGACATTGGATCACTGATCCTTACACCCGGGATTATTACCCCTGGGGTTTTTCTTCCGAAGCAGGTTCAGATGCTATTTCATCTGAAACCTGTGTGTCGGGGGTTTCAGCTTCTGCCGGAGCATCAGTCGTTTCAGCGGCCGGTTCTGCTTCTTCAGCCGAAGCATCAGTCGTTTCAGCAACCGGTTCGGCTTCTTCAGCCGGAGCATCAGTCGTTTCAGCAACCGGTTCGGCTTCTTCAGCCGGAGCATCAGTAGTTTCAGCGGCCGGTTCGGCTACTTCAGCCGGAGCTTCTGCCTTGCTGGCAGCTTCTGCTTTAGCTGCAAGATCGGCCTGTTTCTTAGCAAGTTTTGCTGCCCTGGCTTCATTTATTTTTTTCTCAGCTTCAAGCATCATAACCAGCCTGTCGTCCTTTGATTTTTCCAGACCGGATCTCTTTGTTTCAATTTTTGCTTCATTCTGCTTCATCCACTCTTCGAAACGTTTTGTGGCTTCTGCTTCATCAAAAGCACCTTTTTTGACTCCATCAAGAAGATGCTTCTTTATAAGAATACCTTTATAAGACAGGATAGCCCTGCATGTTTCAGAGGGCACTGCGCCATTTTGCAGCCAACCCAGGGCCTTGTCGAAATCGAGTTCGATTGTGGCGGGGTTAGTGAGCGGATTGTATTTTCCGATCTTTTCAATATATCTGCCATCCCGTGGCGACCTGCTATCTGCTACCACAATGTGGTAATAGGCCAGTTTCTTGCGGCCCTTTCTAGCTAATCTGATTTTAACTGCCATTAATTCTTAACGCTTTTATTTTACCTGTTTTTAAAATTGTGGGTGCAAAGATAGCAGTAAAAATTTACCGGACAAATGAATGATACTAATTTATAAATCGAAAAATCCATCCTTGATAAATTAGAGGCGAAAAAAAGAGGGCTTTTGAGGCCCCCTTTTATAAAAACTGAAAAATGATTTCTACTATGGATTTCTGGTAAAAGTAAATCCAAATATACCCTGGCTACCGTATGAGCCAATAGAAATATCAAAATACATGGAGTATGATCCGATGCATGAACTGTACACACCATAGCCAGTGTACGATATCGCACCAAAGCCCCAGGCATCTGAAGAAATAACTTTCTCAGGAACAGTAACATTATAAGTCGCAGGATCTATGTACATTACCAGCGGACCCTGATCTTCTACAAGTCCCTCCATTTCTTCAAGTCCTGAGACATATATTTTATAAGGATCATCAGCATCAGCTATAAGGGTAATATCGCCTTCTGAAGCCCAATCTGCAGAAACTGAATGATAACTGCCTTCTGCCAGGTTCACATCATATGCACAGGCTACAGGGACTGACAGCACGGCATTGGAGTGCGTGGTACGACCATAAGCAGTGGTCAACAGCTCAAAAGTGAAAATATCACCATTTTGAATATCATTTGTGGCAATACCTATTTTTTGTATAGCCTCCGATGATATTATCCTGACTGTAGCCGGGAATGAAGTTTCTTCTGTTATTGTGACCCTTTCTAAATTATCTTTAAAAGATCCAACAACCATGATTTTATCCGGCTGAGTACCTTCAGGTACATTTATACTGAATTCAACATATGAATTCACCAGATCCTTGGAATCAAAAATTCCGGGATTAATATCAGAAATAGAAGGAACCACTGCTGTGCCCCGCTCACCTGCAGGATCGGGAAGCTCTTCACAACTGAATGATATCATTATCAGTGTGATGATCAATCCTATAGTTTTTATTTTTTTCATTTTTTCTTTATTTATTAGTTAAACTCTGAAACAGGCAGAACTTATCTCGTTCCTCCGGCCCACCAGACGTTTTCAGTATAAACATATGTGCCGTCACCATAAGCATCACGAACATTTACGTTTGTAGTTACATCTCCGGATCCATATGTCAAACGTAATGGAAACTGAGTTGTATTTTTAGGATTTGCCAATGTAATTACATTATTGCCCATTGCCTTTAGCCGTCTGTAGTCATTGTAGGCTTCAATAGCTTCTTCCTCGAAAAAAGCAATATATTTCTGATTCATTACCTCCGACAGCGGATTTGCTGAAAATCTTGCGCTTACATAATCATCATAATAATCTGCAGCATCAGTGGCTGTCAGGCCAATGTTTACTTTTTGAAAAGCAGCTGTTATGGCATTCTCTAAAGCGTCTTCAGCAGCAGGTAAGTTATTTAATCGTACATAAGCCTCTGCTTTCAAAAATTCTATTTCGTGATAACTCAGGAGGTAGGTAGGTGCAGTAATCGTGCTGATTGCAGATATTGAATAGGCGCCTTGCACCTGATTTGCTGTGCCATTTGGAGCAAATACCAGGCTGCCGCCTGCAGAGGGATGAGGTATAAAGAACACATTATCCCTGGGATCACTTCTCTCCGCTAATTTATCATGCAGGCTTTGACTTGCACCATAATAATCCCGATCCCGGAAAAAAACCCAAAAGGGACTTAGGGCGGTACTGCCATTATAATTAAACTGAGCCTGTTCAGCGGCTGAGGTGAAAGACTGGTCGGCAAATGTGATAACGTCAGTATAAGCAGGAGTCCTATACGATAAACGCATGGTATAACGGGCTTTCAACCCATAGGCAAATTTCTTCCACGAATCGGTATCCCCGCCATATATCAAATCCTGATTTCCTAAAGAAACAAATATCGTTTCCTTGTCCAGATTGGCAATACCCTCGTCAAGTAAACTAAAGATATCTGCATAAATATCTTCCTGACTATCCAGTTCAGGGGTAAATATTACACCTGGCTGGCATGACTGGGTCCATGGTACATCCCCAATCATATCAGTAAGTACTGCAAGATTTAATGCCGTAAGTATTTGTGCAATACCGAGAGTATGATAATTGCCTTCTTCAGAGCCGCCTGCGGAACACTTTTCCCGTACAAGCTTCAGGCAGTAAAGGTTTGCATATACTGCATTCCATGTATTATTATAAGTTGTTGAAGCTGTAGGCTCTGAAGACCTGAGATCAGCATTATAAAGCTGACCAAATGTACCGGTATTATGTTCAATATAAACAGATGTATAAATATTAAAGTCCCCGCCGACTATATTGAAAGCACTGGAAGTCATTGCATCTGTAATTATCAGGCTCGATACCATATCGTTCGGGTCATTAATGTCCTTATTTATTTCATCCATAACAGATTCTGAACACGACCAGAGAGTCATGGCCAGAATTACTGCAGGTAATATTATATTAATCCTCTTTTTCATGATATTTCAAATTAAAAAGTTAAATCTAACGTTAAACCATAGCTGGTTGTCTGAGGTACAGTAAACCTTTCAAATGATCCTCCCATATTTGTATTCCCCTGGCTCGATTCGGGATCCAGGTTTGGAAGGGCGGTCCAGATAAGCAGGTTACGTAAGAAAGCAGAAACACCCAGATCAACTTTTTTGAATAACTTATTTGCAGGTTTATACTTCAGGGAAAGCTCACGAAGTTTTACAAATGAATTATCAAAAATATAATACTCATCAATATTTGTGACTACGTTCTGATGCAACATCTCCAAAGCATAAGGATCTAATGGCCCGCCCCGGGCAATGTCATTAGGTGTGCCATCAGATTTTACTCCGTCGTAAATAAAAGTTGATTCACGATCTTCCACTCTTGTTGATAAACCATAATAGTCCAGCAATCCGTTACTGCCTGAGTACATCTTACCCCCTTCCTTCCATTCAAACAGTGCATTCAATGACACGGTTTTATATGTGAAAGTGGTATTGCCTCCCACTATAAAATCAGGAGATACCCTTCCGATCACTGCAGGTTCACCAGCCAGCGGGAAACCATAATTCGCCGAGCCGGGATCGTCATCGATCAGAATCTTACCAGTTGTTTCTTCTCTGGCAAATGAAACTCCATAAATAACCGGATAAGTATCACCAATACCTGCCCGGACCTGAGGAGTGACGAATCCTCCTATAAAAATGCTTTCAACACCTTCAGCCAGCTCATCAACATAGTTATCAATTTTTGAAAAATTAAAATTCATATCCCATTGGAAATCTTTCGATAACACAGGAGTTATATAAAATATGATCTCATGACTGAGCGTATGCACTTTACCTCCATTCATCAACAGGGCACGTATCCCTGTAGAGCCTGCCAGTGGTACACTGAATATCTGGTCCACAACATTCTGACGTGAATAAGTATAATCAATACCCAGACGATTCTGGAAGAATTTCAATTCTCCGCCAATTTCGTACGATTTTGTGTTTTGTGGCACCAGGTTGGGGTCGTATTGAACATTATTAGGAATATAAGAACTTACTCCGTCTATTGGATACTGGACTGGAAATCCATTAAACCAACCGCCTCCATAATTTTGTCCCGTCGGAGTGGTGTAGTAATTTTGAATATATGCTCCTGCCTGCCCTACTTCAGCATATGAAAGACGAAGTTTGGCAAATGAAATCCACTCAAGATTTTTTACTGCGTTTAGTTCAGATACTACAAAACTTAAGGCAATTGAAGGATAAAAGAAAGATCTGTTATTTGTAGGCATTGTGGAAACAATATCATATCTGCCTGTTCCGGTAAGGAATAATAACGATTTCCACTGCGCGGATAAACTCCCGAAAGTACCGAAAGTACGATTTTGCCAATAAGATTCATCTGCAGTGACAAGATTGGCATTCTTAATATGTGCCCAGCCCCCAAAATTAAAATCCTCACCATGTTGTGAATAAATCTTTTGGCTGCCCTGATCAAATTCATTTCCGATCATTGCATTAATGGTCAGACCATTGCTCATGGTCCAGTCATAGTTTGCTGTAATCAGCTGGTTGACTGTAAAAGACGATATACCGTAATTATCTATTATTCCTGTAGATGCAGCATGCCCATATTCAAATACATCCTTGAAATTTGTGGTATATGAATCTGCCCCTAATTGATAACGGATTTTCAAACTCATATTTCCACTCAGCTTGACGGTATAATTAGCATATCCATTTCCGAAAAACCGGTCAGTTTTTTCATTAAAGACCGTATGTTCAGCAGCCCAGTACGGATTGTCCCAACTGCCTCCACGATAATATATGTCAGTATAAGGATCTCCGGGAATAAAATAAGGATAATCCTTCAGATTATAACTGACAGGAGCACCTAAAACACCGGCCAGTGCAGCATCATTAGCTGTTGGAAGCTTGTCAATATCTGTCTTGGAAAAATTGGCATTAAATCCTGAACTGAAGTTTTTACCGAACTTCCTTTCCGCTGAAGCTTTGCCATTCCAGCGATTCATTCCCGATGCCAGAGCTATACCACTCTGTGAAGTCTGACTCAGACCAAGAGCAAAATTGCCTTCTGCTGAAGCCTGACTTATATTTACGTTATTGGTTGCTGAATAACCAGTTCTGAAATATCTGTCCCAGTTATTGAATACCTGTGGGGTTACCCATGCATCTTCAACCATACCCTGTGCCAGCTGAGGAACATAAAATTCTCCGGGATGGCCGTTACTATTCCCTCCGTATGTCGGATCATCCGGAAGATCAACGATTTTTGGTCCCCATGATGATGAAGCAGTGGGACCGTAAATGCCATAAAGACCCTGAGCATAGGTGGTCTGGTAATCCGGAGTACGTGACACCTCTGAAAAAGCGCTTGTATGAGATATTGAAATAACAGGTTTTCCGACCACGTTATTCCGGCCGCTCTTTGTTGTAATAAGAACAACCCCGTTTGATGCGCGGATACCGTATAGAGCGGCTGCTGCCTGACCTTTAAGTATGTTAATACTTTCAATATCAGCCGGATTAATATCCACTGCACGGTTAGAAATATCTGATCCGGTTACACCTTGTCCTCCTGTTGTGTAGCTGCCTCCGCTTCCTGATTGAAAATCTGAGCCAGAGGCAATAGGCATTCCATCTACAACATAAAGAGGTGCGTTATTCCCTGTAAAAGAGCGTGCACCACGGATAACAATCTGTGATGAGGCCCCGGGCATACCGCTTGAAGGCTTAATATCAACGCCGGAGATCTTCCCCTGCATTGCACCAGCAAGATCAGTATTACCTGTTCGTTGTATTACCTCATCTTTAACGTCCTGAACTGAATATCCAACGGCTTTCTTCTCCCTGGATACGCCAAAAGCAGTAACTATAACTTCATCCAGCCCCATAACATCCGGTTCCAGGATTATATCAATTATGGAACGGTTTCCGATCTCAACCTCCTGCTTCTTCATTCCTATATACGAAAAAACAAGAGTTGTAGCATTTTCAGGCGCAGCCAGAGTATATTTGCCGTTAATATCTGTGACAATCCCGATAGTCGTTCCCTGTACAGATATGGATACTCCCGGCATGGCCCCCTCTCCTGCAATAGAAGAGGTTACAGTACCAGAAATGGCTTTTTGCTGAGCACCTGCTGAAAGGACAAATCCGCAAAAAACCAAAAACATCAAGAGAAGTTTTCTCATAACTTTTAGTTTAGGTTAATAATAAAATGTTGAGGAATACTGAGATTCCTTTTACTGTCCATGAAAGCGACTGTGTCACTTTCCGGATTGAAAATTAAACAAGGAATTCCATGATTGAATTACTCAATCAACAAATGGCATGTTCGGGTTTATGATTGGTATTTAACAGGTTACGGATTATTCTTTTGAGTATACGCGGATCACTCCTGTTTTAATACATTTTTACGTATTTTTGTTAACTGACCAAATTGATTTTAATAATCCCGCAAATGGCTGGTTTTTCTCACTTACATGTTCATACTCAGTACTCTATCCTGGATGGCGCTTCCAGCATTCCTTTACTGATAGATAAGGTAAAATCACTGGGGATGGATTCCATTGCCATCACTGACCACGGCAATATGTTTGGAGTAAAGGAGTTTCATAATATTGCCGCTAAAAAGGGGATCAAACCAATTATAGGTTGTGAGATATATGTAGCCAAAAGATCCATTTCAGATGTTACCGGAAAGGAAGACCGGTCAGGCGACCACCTGATACTCCTGGCAAAAAACCTGACAGGATACAGGAATCTCATAAAGCTGGTTTCAACTGCATGGACCAGGGGCTTCTATTATAAACCCCGCGTCGATAAGGAATTACTGACTAAATACCATGAAGGTCTGATTGCTTCATCAGCATGCCTGGCGGGAGAGATACCCGACGAAATACTCAGCGGAACAATGGCAGGTGCTGAGGCAGCACTTAAAAGCTACCTGGATATCTTCGGTAAGGATTTCTATCTTGAGGTGCAGCGGCACGAAACCTATGACCCGGAGGCTGACGGAACAGTATTCCCGCAGCAGCAGAAGGTAATTGAAGCCCTCAGGAAGCTGGCCGTGAAATACAATGTGAAGCTGATTGCAACAAATGATGTGCATTTCATCAATGAAGAAGATGCTGAAGCCCACGACAGGCTTATCTGTATAAACACTGCTAAAGATATTGATGATCCCAACAGGCTGAGATATTCAAAACAGGAATTCATCAAAAGTGAAGAGGAGATGAGGAAAATCTTCAGCGACATGCCCGAGGCAATAGATAATGTTCCTGAGCTTGTTGCCGGGATTGAAAAATACAAGCTCGACCACGAACCCATCATGCCTGAATTCGAACTGCCGGAAGGATATACGGATAAAGACGAGTATCTGAGGTTCCTGACATACAAAGGAGCAAAAGAGAGATGGGGGACTCTCACCAGAGAACAGACAGAGAGAATCGATTTTGAACTGGAGACAATTGCCAAAATGGGATTCCCCGGCTATTTTCTTATTGTCCAGGATTTTTTGAGAGCTGCAAGGGATATGGGTGTTTCTGTGGGCCCGGGAAGAGGTTCAGCTGCAGGATCAGCTGTGGCTTACTGCCTCAGAATAACCGATATAGATCCTATTAAATACGGGCTCCTTTTCGAGCGCTTCCTGAATCTTGACCGTATTTCAATGCCTGATATCGATATTGATTTTGATGAAGACGGAAGGGAATCTGTACTGAAATATGTAGTCGATAAATACGGACACGATAAAGTTGCACATATAATCACTTTTGGCACAATGGCAGCCAAAATGGCAATAAGAGATGTTGCCAGAGTCCAGAAACTTCCGTTACCTGATGCTGCCCGTCTTGCAAAGCTTGTCCCGGAAAGACCCGGTATAAGCCTGGCCCAGGCTTATAACGAAGTGCCGGAACTTGCCAGGGAAAGAGAATCATCAAATAAACTGATTGCAACTACTCTCAAATATGCTGAAGTGCTGGAAGGCTCGGTGAGACAAACCGGCGTGCATGCATGCGGTATAATAATTGGGAAAGACTCACTTGATAACTATATCCCGCTGTGCACGGCAAAAGATACTGAACTATATGCCACTCAGTACGATGGCAGCCATGTTGAATCGGTAGGCTTGCTGAAAATGGATTTTCTTGGACTCAAAACACTTTCAATAATCAGGGATGCTGTTGAAAATGTCAAAAAATCAAAAGGTATTGATATAAATATAGATACAATTCCGCTTGACGACAAGAAGACATTTGAATTATTCAGCAATGGCGAGACAACCGGTATCTTTCAGTTTGAATCAACCGGAATGAAAAGATACCTGAGGGACCTTGAGCCAAACAGGTTTGAGGACCTGATCGCCATGAATGCTCTCTATCGCCCCGGGCCGATGGAATATATCCCGAAGTTCATCCGGAGAAAACACGGAAAGGAGAAAATTGACTCTCCTTTGCCGGAGATGGAAAAATATCTTGATGATTCATACGGGATCACAGTATACCAGGAGCAGGTCATGCTCCTTTCCCAGGAACTGGCAGGATTTACCAAAGGAGAAGCTGATTCACTTCGGAAGGCGATGGGAAAGAAAAAGAAATCCATCATGGATGAGATGAAGCTTAAGTTCTTTGAGGGGTGCAGCAGAAAAGGGTATGATGAAGTGATCGTAAATAAAATATGGTCCGACTGGGAGGCATTTGCACAATATGCATTTAACAAGTCACACTCAACATGCTATGCTCTCATAGCATACCAGACAGGATATCTGAAAGCCCGCTACCCGGCCGAATTCATGGCAGCGGTGCTGAGCCGCAATATCAGCGATATAAAGAAGATCACAACTTTTATGGATGAAACACGGCGGATGGGTATGGAAGTCCTTGGACCTGATGTGAATGAGAGTAATGTAAAGTTTACCGTAAATAAGGACGGAAATATCCGTTTCGGCCTTGGTGCAATAAAAGGAGTTGGGGAAAGTGCTGTGCTTCAACTTATTGAAGAAAGGGAAACAAACGGACTTTACAAGGATATATATGCTCTTGTTGAGAGGGTCAATCTCAATTCCCTGAATAAGAAGAATCTTGAAGCAATGGCTGTTGCAGGAGCCTTTGACTGCTTCCCGGGAATTTCCAGGGCTCAGTACTTTTCACTCGATACGAAAGGCTCAAGCTTTATAGAAAGTCTTATCCGGTATGGCAATAATGCCAAGTCCCTGAAGGTTGCAAGCAAGCAGACTCTTTTCGGGGATACCAACGGGTTTGACATGGTAAAGCCTGAACCGACAGTATGCCCCGACTGGCCTAAACTGGAAAAACTCAACCGCGAAAAGGAAGTGATTGGAATTTATCTGTCATCCCATCCTCTTGATGATTTCAGACTTGAGATCAATACTTTCACCACAGCAACTCTTGCAGAATTGCAGAACCTCCGGGATTATCTCGACAGGGAAGTGATAATTGCCGGGATGATAACAGAAACAAAAAACGGCATCGGGAAAAACGGGAAACCATATGGTTCTTTTACTCTTCAGGATTATTCGGATTCATTCAGGTTTATAATGTTCGATAAAGATTATATTGATAATAGCAAATTCTTTTACGCTGGCTATTACCTGCTGGTAAAAGGCAGAGTCCAGAAAAGGAAATTCAGGGAAGATGAACTTGAGTTCAGCATTAAGAAGATAAACCTGCTGTCAAGTGTAAAGGATGAGCTTATCAAATCCGTCACACTTAAGATCAATCCTGCAAATCTGAATGAAGAGATGATCAATGAGCTGAAGGACCTCATCAGGGAAAACAAGGGTGACACGGAACTTAAATTTCTGTTCCTGGATCCGGATGACAGGATCTCTCTCCCGATGTTCTCAAGAACTGTCCGCGTCAGGCTTAATAACGAACTTATTTCTTATCTCGACGATCATCCCGGTATTGAATATAAAGTTAATTAGCTATATTTACGAAAGACAATTCGTTTAAATTTATTAATAGAAAAATATGGCTTTAGAGGTAAATGATAACAACTTTGAGGAACTTGTAGTAAAATCTGACAAGCCCGTTGTTGTTGATTTCTGGGCAGAATGGTGCGGTCCGTGCAGGATGATCGCACCCATCATTGAGGAGATGTCAAAAGAGTATTCCGGCAAAGCGTTAATTACCAAATGCGATGTGGACAACAATCCTCAGATCGCTGCGAAGTACGGCATAAGAAATATTCCCACTGTCCTGTTCTTTAAAGATGGGAAAATTGCGGACAAACAGGTGGGAGCAGTCCCGAAAAGCAATTTCATTAATAAACTTAATGCATTGCTGTAAATATTGATCTTATTAATTTTGGCCGTTCATATTTCCTGCAACGGCCTTTTTTAATTACTGAACATGACCGTCTGTATTTTTGCTGCTTCAAGCAGCAGGGTAAATGATGAATACAATAAAGCTGCCTCAGAGCTCGGGTCACTTCTGGCAAAAGCCGGGATGGATGTCTTATTCGGAGGAGGGGGTATCGGACTCATGGGAAAGCTTGCAGATGCGGTCATTGAAAACGGCGGCAGGATAACCGGGGTGATACCTTCATTTATGAATGAAGAAGGATGGGGTCATACAGGGATCACTGATATGATCATAACTCCCGATATGAGCGAAAGAAAGAAAAAATTGTTTGCCATGTCGGATGCTGTAGTAGCCTTACCGGGCGGCGTCGGCACCCTTGAAGAATTAACAGAAGCCATCACCCTTAGGCAACTCAGTCTTTTTGACGGGCCGATAATTATCCTTAACACCCTTGGATTCTACGAATCACTTTTCGACTTTTTTAATAAAATGGTCGAAAATCAATTTCTCAGAATGGAGCATATGGGCATCTGGGAGATTGTCGATACCCCGGAAGAAGTAATTACTGCTCTCAGCAACAGGAACCGGGGGAATGAAGAATGGCGCAGGATAGCAAAGATCTGATCTTACGGGACCCTGGTACCTATGAACATTATGTCGTCAACCTGGGGAAGATCGCCTTTCCAGGCGAGTATCTCCTTCTCAAGCTTTCGGCGTTGTTCTTCCACTGGAAGGTTATATATTTCGGCCAGCAGTTTCTTTACATTGCCCGATTTATATTTTTTGACATCAGCTGTGCCAAACTGATCAGCATAGCCATCAGAACACATGTATAACATATCCCCTGATTTAATTTCAACCTGCTGGTTCATGAATATTTTCTTGGATTCCATTGAAGACATTCCGATAGGGAATCTGTCGGCTTTGTACACAATAAGTTCTCCATCTCTCACCAGGTATAACGGATTATATGCACCTGCAAATTCAAGAGTGAATTTCTTTCTGTTAAAAGCTATCAGGGTAAGGTCCATGCCGTCATTTATTGTCTCTTCATTCCTCTGCATCAGGGCTTTAACAACCTCAACATTAAGCTGATCCAGTATTGACCCCGGCCTGGTAATTCCATATTCCCGTACAACTTTATTGAGGGAGTTGTGACCGATTATCGACATAAAAGCTCCGGGAACACCATGTCCTGTGCAGTCGCATGCAGCAATGAACTGAAGGTCGCCGTTATCATACATCCAGTAAAAATCACCGCTCACAATATCCTTGGGCATATAAAGGACAAATGTCTCATGGAAGGAATCCTCCCTGGGCAGCATTGCCCTCTGGATACGTTCGGCATATCTTATGCTGGCAGTAATGTCACGGTTCTTCTCTTCTATCTCCATGCTTTTCTGAACCACTTCAGCTGTTCTCTCTACAACTTTCTGTTCAAGGATTCTTTTTTCCCTGACAAGGTTTTTTTCCCTGATCTTAATATAAGATATTATGCCGACAGCCGCCAGGATTATGCATGTTGCAATAAACCATGACGTCTTCCAGAAGGGGGGTTTTATTATAAAAGAAAACTCAACAGGCTTATCGTTCCAATAACCATAGCTGTTTGAAGCTTTTACGCTGAAAGTATAATGGCCCGGCAGCAACGGATAATTTTTCATCGTCTCGGTGGTAGGACGACTCCAGTCACTTTCGAATCCCTTCATCATCACTTTGAATTTGACAGCATCAGGATCAACCAGTGAAACACTATAATAATTGAATAAAATATTTTTATCCTTAAAATTCAGCTTTATGCCCTGTTCCATTATTCTTGGGACATAGTTGACTTCCATACCGCTTATATGAACTACTGGTTTAATGTCACCCGGCGGCATCAATTCCGGATTAAGTCTAGTAACACCATTGGCTGTACCAAACCATAGATTCCCTTTACTATCTGTAATTGAAGCATCCGGGAGAGTCTCTATACCAGGGAATCCATTTCTTTTTGTGAATGAAGCTATTGTACTGTCGGTCAGATTAAGTCTGTTAAGACCATAATTTGTACCAATATAAAGATAATTAATACCTTGAGGCTGAATCAATTTGACATCATTGGAAAGCAAGCCGTTATTTTCATCCAGTTTATAAACTACTCTATCGTCTTTCAAAGCAATAATACCGTTAGTACTCCCGACCCATAATCTTGAATCCGGTGTTTGGTTAATGGTTTTGGGAACCACATCTTCGCCAAGATCAATTTTTTCGAATTTTTTTGTTGTTTCATTGAATTTAGCCAGTCCTGGTTTTGCATCAGATCCAGCCCAGATTGTCCCATTATTGTCACAATAAAGAGCAGATATCCATGTTCCGGCCAGACCATCTCCCTGTGAAAATGCAGAAATCTCTTCTTTTTTACTGTCCCACATTACCAGATAGGCTGTAGTTCCTATCCAGAGCCTCTTTTGGCCGTCAACTATCATCGCGGTTATTATCCTGTCGCGGTATAAAGCACTGTTTATTTCTGGGTCAAAATAAAATTTCTTTGTTTTTACATCATACCTGGAAACACCTGACCCGCCAGTCCCTATCCAGATTGTTCCCTGTTTATCTGATTTGATGAATCTGATCTTATCTCCAATGGAGTTTTTTGCATCGTTATAGAATTGGACTGTCTTGTCGTCTTCCAGACCGGGCGTATAAACAGAAATTCCTGCATTGGTACCAAACCAGTATCTGCCAAGTTCATCTTCTTCAACGGCGAAAACACTTTTATTGGGCAGGAATTTTTCATCTGACCAGGTCTCAAAATGATCTCCTTTAAAAATGCTTATTCCGGTAAAATGATCGGCAATGATCATATTTTTCTCCTTGTCTTCGATTATCCAATGGATCGATGTTGCCGCAAGTCCGTTTGATTCATTATAGACCTTTAGCTGGTTGCCGTCAAATACTGTTATTCCGCCGCCAAAAGTGCCTGCCCACACTCTCCCGAGGTAGTCTTCAGTAATATAAGATATCCAGTTCTTTGAAAGCCCGTCGCGTATATCATATATCCTCATCGTCTGAGAGTCAGCATCATATTTGTAGAGTCCGCCATTATAGGTGCCATACCAGTAATTGCCCTTCTTGTCCTGGTACATTACGATGACATTAAAGTATTTTGTCAATCCTTCCGGAAGGAAAGTCTCAAAAGCATTTTTTGATGGATTGAATTTCTTGATGCCTGACGGGGGAGTGATACAATAAAAGTTATTGTTATTATCAACGCAGATACTTGAAACCTGGTCGCTCAGCCCTTCTCTTCCCCTGTATTGCGTTCCGGAGAGGACTGTGTCACCGTGTGCCGGGAAATTTGTAAGGATAGCGCCACTGCTTAATGTTATAATCCAGATTTTACCATCTTTCTGTCTTATACCTGAAATATCACCATTTATGGCAATTGTATCATACTTGAGTTTTGAAAATTTACCGTTGTCATAAATGGAGATGCCTCCGTTAAGATGGCCAAACCATATTCTGCCGAGAGTGTCTTCTGCAAGACTGTAAACGCCACCGGCAGCTAATCCGTTCCTGGGAGAGAAATTCTCAAATTCTGATCCGTTGAATCTTGAAACGCCGCTTTCCGTACCAAGCCATATCCAGTCATTCTTATCCTGCAGGACAGAATAGACTTTTGAAGAGCTTAATCCCTGCTCAACACCATATTTCTCGAAAAAATATGTCTGCGCTCCCAGGAAACCGAAAGGCAGCATATAAAATAAGGTCATCAGGCTTATGTGCCTGATGACCTTATAACTGTAAGACCAAAATGCTATTTTCATCAATATTATCTGGCTATAAAGAAGAATGTACCATCCTCATCTTTCAAACCTGTTATTTTTCCAAACTTGGGTTTTTGCTGGTTGTTTGCACCAACTGCGGTTGCTACTTTTGCCACTATATCCTCAATCGGGATGCAGGCATTAGGATTATTCTGCAGAGCAGTGGCAAATGTCTTCGTGAATTGTGAATCATCAACAGCCAGCTCATAGCCTGCGGATGAGAAGACCTGTGACGATTTGAACTGGGTTGCCTGCCAGTCATCGCAGCTTCTCTTCTTCAGATCCGACCTCATTGCCTGGTAGAAGCTTGGTCCTGATTCACAGGCATCAGTAACCACAAGATCATGTGTAAGGTATGACAGATATGATTCCATTGATGCTCTTAATGTGTTAAGATTAAAGTATGTGAATTCATCATCACGCTGTGCATCAACAGGGATCCAGTAGCCAACATCATTTATGAACTTCCCATGCCCTGCATACCATATAAGCAGTGATTTGACCTGGTTTGCCTTGATAAGATCCCTGAGCTCAATGGAAAAAAACTTCTCCATTTCAGATTTGGTCATATCCTTCTTAGTAATAATATTATGGATATCGTACCCCGCAAATGCCCTCATCATTGTATTTACATCCTTAAGCGGGCCATCGAGACTGGCAAAAGTTGAGTAGTTGGAATTTTCAATAAAGACTACCCACGTTCTACCCATGGGATTGTTTTCTGAAATTGCAGCACCTTCTCTGTTAAGCCTGAACTCGGCAGTCTGTTTGTTCCCGTAAATATCTTCAGATTCAACAACTATCTTATTCTTGTTCAGGATGTCGACAGATGCTGTAAATGAAGGATTAATATCACCAACAGGATAGCTGGCAGTCACACCGTCTATAAATACAGATTTAATTTTACTTTCATCAGTTATTTTCCCCTGGAGGAACAGTGTCGGATTATTGCTGTCAAGATATATCTGCCCGTCATCCGATGCATAGGGGGCAAGAATATTCACCTGCGGCGGATTGATCTCCGTACGTACCAGTAAATAGGTAATTGTCTTTTCGTTATCATAGTCATCACGGGCAACCAGGGTTATTTTATCGAGGCTGTCAACATTGATCTTTGACAGGAATTCATATTCCCCGTCTTTTTCTACTGTTGTAATAGCTTCATCATTAATGACAAATGATTTTATTTTGCTTTTATCCTTTATTTTACCCGTGATGAGCATAGTTAAGTTGTCTCCCCTGATTTCCACGGTCTGATTGACAGGTGCCGGGCTTATTATGGATATTTCAGGAGGAACGCTTTCCCTGTTCAGCTCATAAAGCCTGTCCTGGGCATCTTTCAGCATTTTGCGGGCTTCCTGGTTGAATTCCGAAAGCACAGTGATCTTTGTGTAATCCTCCATGGCCTTCCCGTAATTCATGATTTCTTCGTATGATCTGGCCCTGGCAAAAAAAGCATCAGGGTTATCGGGATTAATGGAAATATATTTTGAGAAATCATTTATAGCATTTGTATGCTGGTTGAATTCCTGGTAGGCTTTGCCCCTGAAAAGGTAGAACTCCGGATTGTTGGGTTCAATAAGGATGTTCTTCGAAAGATCATTTATGGCGCTTGGATGATCAAGATTCTTCATGTAAACCCTGCTTCTCATCATGTAGGCTGCCGTATTCCTGTCATCATTCTTCAGGATCTCAGTGCATTGATCCATAGCCCCCTGTGCATCATTGATCCTTAACAGGAGTTCAGCAAGAGCCAGTCTTGGCTCAGGAAGCCTCTTATCCTTTGCGATTGACTTTTCAAATTCTTTTTTTGCGAAAACGTCGTTATTCAGCTTTGTATAAATGATCCCCCTGAAATAATAATTCATAGGGGTGTCCTTTATTATTATAGCAGTATCAGACACTCTGATTGCCATATCATATCTTTCGAGACCTATCAGAGTGATCACCTTCTCGGAATATATTCCTCCATTGCGTTTGTCAAGAGCTGAAGCTTTATTCAGGCGGTTCAGCGCCTCTTCGAAATTTCCCATTTTATTGCAAACTGCGCCAAGGCTTATAAGTGCATCCACACTTTTAGGATCGAAAACCAGAGCCTTTTCAAAGTCGGCTTTTGCTTCATTATATTTTATGAGCGATTCATATGCCCTTCCCCTGGCATAATAGTAGTCAGGGTTCGATGGCTCAAGACCAATTGCGTTTGTGTACTGTACAACGGCATCCTCATATTTAAAATTCTCAACAAATTCATTGCCTGCCTTGAAAAACTTCTTGCCATTCTGTCCATAAACGCAGACTGATAGAACTGCCATCATGGTCGTCAGAAAAAACATTCGCTTATTCATAACTTTTTTATTTATATAATCATCAAAATTAACAATATTTATTGTAAAAATCAACCTGAACGGATATCTGATTCTTTGTCATTAATAATCACCTCAAGGCTGCTCCGGCTGAATATCGCATGTGAGAGAACCTTCCCGCTTATTTCCGGAGCCTTTACACCTTTTCTGAAAGAATTCTTCCCGGTAAATACTTTTGCTTCGTCCCATTGTCCCTCGGAAATGAAATGATTCAGCACTACTGCTCCCCCTTCAATAAGGAGTGACTGAACATCTTTACTATGAAGATATTCAGTGATCTGGAAAGCAGAAGGTCTGAAATTGTCAAGTTTCACTATTTCTGCATTAGTTACATCCGTCTCTGTATTCTGAGTAAACACAATATTTGTGCCATTTGTCCTGAATACTGCAGCTTCTTTTTTTAGCATACCTGAACTGCTGAGGATTACTCTGACCGGATCATTGCCTGTCCAGAACCTTACATTTAACTGTGGATCATCGTACCTGATTGTTCCGGCACCGGCCAGTATTGACTGTTCAGCTGCCCTCCATATATGTACAAGAACTCTTTCAGGCTTGCCTGTTATCCACATTGGTTTCTGGTCAGGTTTTTTGTCTCTTTCGTAGTCAAGATATCCGTCAGCACTCTGAGCCCACTTCAGAATTATATAAGGTCTTTTTTTCTCATTGAATGTAAAGAACCGCCTGTTTATCCACCTGCACTCAGTCTCAAGAACTCCTGTAACCACTTCACATCCGGCATCTTTAAGTAAAGCAATTCCTTTACCGGCGACTTTTTCAGTTGTGTCAGCAGTTCCGATCACCACCTTTCTGATCCCATGGGATATTATTAATTCCACACAGGGAGGAGTCTTGCCGTGATGTGAACAAGGCTCAAGATTGACATACAAAACTGACGATTTCAGCAATCCCTTGTCACTGACTGAATTCAGTGCATTTACTTCAGCATGAGGTTCCCCGGCTTTTAAATGATATCCTTCTCCGATAATGATATCATCATGGACAATGACCGAGCCTACAAGCGGATTCGGATAGGTCCTGCCTTCCGCCTTTCCTGCCAGTTCAAGGCACCTTCTCATGAATTTTATGTCATTATTCCCGGCCATTTCCCTGAAAGTGCTAATTTTGATATATGGGCAGTAATATACGGACTATAAAGGATATAAAATCATACCTCGAAAAGGAACTTTCCGGAATTTACCCCCGGTCCGAAATATTTGCCCTGTCCAGCATTATTATTAAGACTGTTCTTAAGGCCTCCGGGTTGCATGTACTTACGATGCCGCAGGACCCTGTTACAAAAAAACAGGCTGAAAGGATAATCAGGATCTG